>Ga0137297_10969_pt1 | contig 18340 bp, 17 predicted proteins | sample RamsorincwithD2O_FD_97191 | JGI IMG/M metagenome (GOLD analysis project Ga0137297, IMG submission 97191) | Mouse cecal microbial communities from Vienna, Austria - Mucin amended with D2O | ecosystem: Host-associated > Mammals > Digestive system > Large intestine > Cecum | place: Austria: Vienna... | reverse complement strand
TCCGGAGCGCCTGCCGGTAATATCCTGCATATTCAGGCGGTCAATGAAGCCACTGTTATCCAGAAGATAACCCACCAGGGTAAGCCCTCCTGATGGAATAATACGTTCATTAGTGAATTCAATCTGGAAATGTGTTGGTTTCATAAAACTGCTCTCCTTCAGTATGTGATATTGACGATATTCTCAATAAAGATGATACCATATCTGGCGGTTTTATACTATAATCTGTTCACCAGGTGGGTGTGAAAATAGATAGAAGGAAAAACTTCGCAAATGTTGATTAAATATGCAGTTGTCAGCGTTCAAAGCAATTGAGTTTCACTGATTCAGGATAAAATTTTCCGTTCCAAATTCGGCGTCAGCCCCAGACAATGGCTTCTGAGGGAGCAAAAACAGACTTTTACCCCCCCCCCAGAGCCCTGAACCGTAATGATGCTGCCCCTCTAATCCACCTTAATTTTAAACACAACGGAATGCGCGCTCCTGAACCCGGTCTTTATGTGCAGTCCCTTTTCATCCCGGCTCCAATCCGGCGCATCGCCATCTCCAAGAACCGCAATACTTCTGATAATTCCATGGAAGTTTGCCTGTTTGGAAGCGTCCTGCTCTCCCAGGGTCACGATACAGTATTCCCCGCTTTCACTGCACTTCAAGGCAGTGGCATAGAGATACCCCGCCTTCATGGTAAAACGGAAATCCTCGGAGGTAAAGTTCTTTTTCATGCCGTCCGAGAATTGCCCTTCCACGATCCTCGTAGGCCCTTCCCCGTATTTCCTCCAGGTCTTCGTTCCGTAGATCGCCCTTCTCATTACAACTCTCCTTCAGCTCCCCAAACACATCCCTTTTAGGCCCCATCTCATAGGCTGACAACGACTCCCACGTGGTCTCATAAGGCCCTCCCGCAATCACTTCCTCAATAGTTTTCAGGTGATTTCCATTTGATACATAACGCACTCCTTTAGTGAATTATAATATCCTATATCATAGTTCACTATCTCCCTTTTCGGAAAAGTGTTCCCGATGTATAAATTTTGAAATATAAGTATATTTATACACAGATACATAATCTTCAACAACTTAATGGTTCTATAAACTGTATTTTCATATGATTAACAGAATGAATAAATGCAATCTTCTTGTCCTACAGTATAGGTACACTCGATTATTTCTGCTGGCTTCATATGTTCTATATAAGTAAGCGTTCTAAATGCCATACCATGTCCTACAAATATGACTTTATCATAATCAGCATACTTGTCTGCCACTCTTCGTATTCTTTGTCTTACTTCAGCTAATGTTTCCCATTTCAGACACTGTTCTTTTGGATATACTCCTTTGTGAAGATTAAACTCTCGTGTTAATTCAAACGCTTCTTCTGAAGTAGTATATTGATTAGTTTTATCTGGTTCCCATTCGTGTAAATCAATATCAACACATATTTTCAGTCCAGTTTCTTTTGAAATTATCGCTGCTGTTTGTAAAGCTCTGGTATACGGAGACGAAACAATTAATTGTGCTGATTTTAGTCTTTCATCAATCGCAGCAGCTTCTACTTGACTTATTCCTTTTTGAGATAATGGTGCAAAAGAACGCCCAAACCCCCAAAAGCCTTTTTCCAGCATTTCACTATAATCAGCTTCTCCATGTCGAACAAGATAAAATATAGCCACTATCTATCACTCTCCTTATATAAATCCCAATTTATTTGATTATAAAATCTTTATCTGCCATTTGCAATGTATATTTATAAGATATTTCTCAATGGGTACACAATTCCGAAAAGGGAGTTCACTATTTGTGTGCTCTCAACATCCGCCCGCTGAATAAACCTTATAAATCTGCTCCGCATCGTAGCTGCCGACCTGCTGCTGGGCGGCTATCACTCTCTCGATCTCCACAAGCTCCTCCTCCAGTTCATCGGCTATGACTGCCGCAGGTTTATTTTTCTGAAGCTTTTTACAAACAGGTTTTATTAAGTAGTTTATTTGCCCCTCCATTACTCCTTCCAGCTTCATATCCACAAATGCCTTGCACATATCATATTTCTTTTCTTCATTTTCCATCACTTCATATTCCTCCTTGATTCTAACCTTTGCCACAACCTCAAGCAGATCTCTGGTTTCACTGTCTATCCGGCTATAGGCTTCTCTGTTTTTCTCTACTATCTCTTTTAGCTTTTCCTTATCCTGACTGTATCGCACCACCTCAAATAACTGACGCAGTCCGGTGTGATACTCGTCAAATGTATCATGCTCATGGCAGTCATATAAATTCAGCTTATAGTTTGTGACGAAATCCTTCATCTCATCGCCAATCTCTAATAGATCATACAGACATTTGGCGCCTTCCCAGGGATACTCTGTTCCGCAGTATACTACCAGGGTGATGATTGGTATAAATTTCTCATCCTTTGCCATCCCTGAATAGAATTCATCCGTCTGCCCCTAAAAAGAGCGCCGTTTATCTGGTCGGCAAATCTGCTGTCATCGTCCAGATAATCAAAGTGATATTCATCCAATTTTCCCATTTGTCATTCCTCCCTTATTTTATTGATACTTGAAAATGTCTGCGAAACCTGACGTCCATTGCTTTCCATATAAGGGATTCTTTGAGAAATAGATGATTTGTCACAGATGAGATATCAGAACTGTAGATTCCCAGATATGTTTGAAATTATGATTACACAATACGTTCTATATTGTAAATCCCTTTTTTTACAGGCCACAGGCTTTGCCCTCCTTCGGCCCATTACAGACCATTCTCCCAGGCATCCTTTAAGGACTGAAGGATGCCGACCCGTAAAGTAGTAAAAATATAGGCTGACAATACTATACATAATGAAAAGGATTAATCAAGCTAAAATTAAAAATTTCATGAATTCTGATGCGTGTTCACATATGCAAAGCCGGGACTTGCCGAAAGAAGAAATTATCAAATGCTTTCATTGTGGAAACGAAACCCTGATGGCCCAGAAAGGTGAATATTGTTGGGGCTCCCGCGATATTGAGTATGAAAATTTCGGTTTTTCTTATAAATATGAGTTATTCGCCTGCCCCGTTTGCCACAAGGTTACATTGCGCGAAACTTATAGCGATAAACAGTATGATGGGTTTTTGTTAGATAATATTGAAGATTGGGACGATTTGATTGCCCTGCTTGAAGCAAAAGAATATGATAAGGCTTTAGCCTTAGCTCAAAGGAAACGCGCCAAAAACCAAAACAAATTGGAATCGCCAACTGGAAATAATTAGCCCCGCACGAAAGCCTGCCGACCTGACTGCCGTAAATCGACAGACAGGCAGTCCGACCTGCGAACTGCCCTTGCCCTTACAGAAAAGTTTAAAACCTCAATTTCCGATAACGATTAATACATGCCATAATCTCCTGCTTCCTGGGTCTTGCCAGAGAGGAGGATACCTCCCCATGGTCAAAAAGGCTCTCCAGACCGTCCCTGTCAAGCTGCTTTTCCAGGAAATCGCCGATCTGCTTTAAGGTCTTTCGCCCGTCCATCAGCTTAAGCTCTGCGAACTTCAAAACCCAGGCCAGAGCCGCCGTCTGCTCCTGATCCTTTAGCTGCTCCAAATACCTGAGCTCCACACTTTCCTTAGAAAGCAAAAGCTCGCTGGTTCCCATGGTCTTGATCTTAATCCGATCGTCCTTTTTAAGCCCCATATCCGGCTTGGGGCATCTCTTATCCAGATAGTCGGGGAAACTCTCCTTACCGCCGGTCATGGCCGGATAACCCTCCGCCGCCTTTTTGGCCTTTTGGGTAATATCATAAGGAACATATTCCTTCATCTGAATCACTGTGTCCGCCACATGGAAATAGGAGCCGGAGCTTCCCGCCACGATAATGGAAGAAATCCCCAAATCCCAATAAAGGCAGTTTACCCGGCAGATAAAAGGGGTGATGGGTTCTTCCCCGGCAGAGATTACCTCCTGCATCAGTTGATCCCGGATCATAAAATTCGTGGCCGAGGTATCCTCATCAATCAAAAGGAGGGAACTTCCTGCTTCCACCGCCTCCATCAGATTCGCCGCCTGGGAGGTACTGCCGCTGGCATCCTCTGTGGAGAAATGAGCGGTGTCCCTTTTATTAGGAAGGTTCCCGATAAAGGGGGAAATGTCCACGTTGGCAATGCTACGGCCATCCTCCGCCCGAAGCTTTACTGCTGTATTGTCGGTGATGACAAGCTCTCTGCCATCCCCTTTGATGTGGTTGTATACGCCGTTTTGCAGGGCCTGCAAAATGGTAGACTTCCCGTGATAGCCCCCTCCCACAAAAAGAGTGATGCCTCTGGGAATCCCCATGCCCGTTATCTTTCCCTTATTCGGCAGCTCCAAGGTCACCTTAAGGGACTGCGGGCTCTGAAAGGGAACCGCATCCTTCATAGGCCGCTCGGAGACGCCGCTCTCTCTCGGAAGGATGGAACCGTCTGCTACAAAGGCGCATAACGACAGCTCCGGCAGCTTTTTCCGGATATACTGCTGATCCTCGCAAAGGCAGATTGCCTGTTTCAATTTATTCTGATCGATTCTTGCATAGTAAAGGCTCTTTCTCACACAATCCGGCAGAATGTCAAAGAGCATCTTTTCCAGTTCCCTGGCGTTGATGGTTCTGCCGTTTGCCGGAAATCCCGCCTCAAACCGGAGGGTGAGATTGCCCTCCTTTACCTTAAGGGCAGTTCTCTCTAACACCTGCTGTCCACACCTGGAAACACTAAGGAGCCCGCTCTTCCCGGAGCCTTTGGCCTGAAAGCTGCCGCCGCTTACCTCCCTGGCAAAAAGTCTGGTGAGATGATCCTGCAAAGTCACCCGCTTTTCAAAGGTGTTATAAAAGGCCGGTGGGAAAGCCGCCCTCTGGGCCTTCACCAGCACGGAAAGCCGGGAGGGCGCTGCAAAAGGATCCCCCTGCACATGGTCAATGGACAACACATAATCCGTAAAATCATACTGCCCCCGCAGCTCCTTGTAGGCCGGATAGCTCCGGTGGTCAATACTTCTCAATTTATTCCTGAGTTCTGTTGATGACTGCATATCTTACATCCTTTCCGGAGCGGAAAATCCAAGCACTCCGATACAAGCTTCCAAAATATCTCTGGTCAGTACAAGAAGGGCAATCCATCCGGCCCTCTTTTCCTCATTCTCTTCGGTCACAATCTTTGTCTCATGATAAAAACGGTTAAAGGCATTGGCAAGATTGTAAATATAGGCGCACACCTTATGAGGGGCGCTCTCACCATAGGCCGTCTCCATCATGGCGTTAAAGCCGGTGATCTCCAGCATCAGGGACTTCTCCGATTCACTGCCCGCCTCCCTGATGAAGCTCTCATCCAGCGAACCTCCCTGCTCTTTGATTTTATTTAAAATAGATTTGATCCTGACAATTGTATAAAGAATATACGGCCCGGTATCTCCCTCAAAGGAGGTGAACTTGTCAATATCAAAAATATAATCCTTGGCGGCCTGATTGGACAGATCCCCGTATTTGATGGCGGAAAGAGCCACCACCTCGGCCGTCTTTCTCGCCTCTTCCTCCTCCACCTGTCGGTTGTCCGCAATTTTACGGTACATTTCCTCGTTAATTTCTTTGATCAGATTTTCAAGGCGCATGACGCCGCCTTCTCTGGTCTTAAAAGGCTTGCCGTCCTTTCCGTTCATGGTTCCAAAGCCAATATGCAAAAGCTCCGTCTCCGGCCCTGCCAGAGCGGTTTTTCTTGCACAGCGGAAGACCTGCTCAAAGTACAGATTCTGCCGTTTATCAGCGACATAAATCATCCTGTCCGGATGGTATTGCCTCATCCTGTCAATGATCGTGGCAAGATCCGTAGTATTATAAAGAGAGGCTCCATCCGACTTCAAAATCATGCAAGGCGGTATCTCCTTTGTATCCGTCTCCTCTTTCACATCCACCACCAGGGCCCCTTCGCTGATATAAGCATAGCCCTCCTTTTTCATGTACTCCACCATATCCGGTATCAGATCTTGTACATCCGCTTCCCCTTTCCAGAGGTCAAAGTGTACATCAAGCTTTTTGTAGTTTTCCTTCAAATCCGGCACAGATACATCCATAATGTGCTGCCAGAGCGCATGATAACCCCGCCTGCCGCTCTGAAGCGCATAAGTGGCATCCATGGCATTCTTTTTGTACTGTGCATCTTCCTTTGATTTGGCGCTGGCTGTGGGATAAAGCTCCTCCAGCTCCGAAAGCGTAAAGGGCGGCTCCTTGGGATATTCCCCCATATAGTTTTCGTCGAAATAGACAAGCTCCGGCTCCCGCTCCTTAAGCTCCGTAATGATCAGTCCCATCTGCAGCCCCCACTCTCCCATATGGATATCCCCGATCACATCATGCCCCGCATACCTGGCAATCCTCTTGATGCTCTCGCCGATAATGGCCGGACGCAAATGTCCCACATGGAGAGGCTTGGCCACATTAGGCCCGCCGTAATCCACAATAATTCTGGCAGGATTCTCCGGCATTTCCAGGCCAAACTTTTCTTCCCGGCGCATTCCGGCCAGATAGTCCTTCACGAAGCTCTCCCGTACCTTCAAATTCAAAAAGCCCGGGGCCACAGCCTCCACGCTGGAGAAAATCTCACTGTCTTTACACTTTTCCGCCACATCATTCGCAATCATAACAGGTGCTTTTTTATAAATTTTTGCCCCCGACATGGCGCCGTTACACTGATATTCACACAAATCCGGCCGGTTGGAAAGGGTCACCTTCCCAAGTGTCTCGTCATACCCTGCCGCCCCAAATGCGCTCTGCATTTCCTCTGAAATCAAATCCAAAAATTTTTTCATTTTCCTTTTCCTCTCCTGAAAAGCATAGCCGTTCTGATTCTTTCACCGTTATATCCTATCATTTCAGGTTGGCTTTTTCAAGGGTTTTGTAAGGAACAGCAAAGATCAGGCGGCAGACAGCGCTAAAACTGCCCGTCAGCTCCTATGTCTCAGTAAATTTCACAAATTCTTTATTGACGGAATATCCATGTTTTTAGTACAATAAAGCAAAGCATAGAAATTCTAACGGAAATCATTTCTACTATCTGCAGTTCTAAGAGGTATCCCGTCTCGGGATATAACATCTGTTTCAGTTCCATGCTTTTTATCACCATTCAATCAGCAGCGAGAGCGGCCGTCAACCCTTTTTTTTAACATAAAAATGGTTAGATCTCATAAAAAGAATCCAACCATTTCAAGCAGTTCGTTATTAACTTAATGACATTGTTTCATCCTATGTGCCGTAATAATCGTATAGCTGTAGGCATTTATCGTAAAAAGGCACCCATCCGTCTCCACATACCAGTTTTTTCCTTTCCGCGTAATCAACGCATGGGGCGAAGCAATTTTTTCCACACACCACGCAACCGCATCTTTTCCCTGCAAGGACAAATTTTTCTTAATCCTCTCCTGTCCCATCTCGGTGGTATGCAATTGCCCCAAATGGGAAAGCAGCTCCCCGGCATTTTCTTCTCTCTCCGCCCCGCCGATTCTCCTGTCTCTTTCTGCCTTTGAAAAAACACAGCCGCAATAATCCTGCCGGTACAGATCATACTCTTTGGAAAGTTCCACCGACCTGCGATACCCATCCTTTTTCTTAAAATCCGAGGGCAAAAATGCCACCTGATATTCCAAAGACAGCGCTTCTCCGATTTCATTGATCTTCGCCGCATTTTTCAGCGGGCTGATGCTCAGAGTCGTGGTAAAGTAATCCGCCCCGGCTTCCTTTGCCCCTCGGGCTGTCTCCTCAAGCCGCAGCTTATAGCACACAAAACATCTTTCCCCGCCTTCCCGGCAATGTTCAAACCCCCTTACCCTTTCAAAAAAAAGCTCCTTAGAATAAATACCCTCTGTTATTTTAATAGGATAAGCAGATGCCACGCCTTTTTCCACCTGTGTGTTAAATTCCTGTATCAGTCTCTTCTGCTCCCTTACCCTTTTGTAATACTCTTCCTCCTGGGATATATTGGGATTGTAATAGAATACTGTAATTCTGAAAAATTCTCGTAAATACTCCAGCACATAGCTGCTGCAGGGCGCGCAGCAACTATGTAAAAACAGATGTTTTCCTCTGTTTTGGGGATTTTGTAATATCTGATCCAGTTCCCGGGAATAGTTTCTGTTCATAAGTGATCCCATCCTTTTGCTTTGGTCTGCTATTAGGAAATTTCCTGATTATCTTATCACAAAAACCATGATGCTGCAAATGCGGCGTAACTATTCAGCCAGGACTTTGCAATGTAGCAGAAAAGCTGCTGGCCGTCCCTACAGAAAGCATCTACCATGGAGTGAAAAACAGTGTGTGAATTATTTGATCAATAGGTAAGACAGGGAAGAATTAAAAGGCGAATCGAGGGCAAAAATGAAGTTCGGAGCATTCGGCTTTCATACTGTGGTGGTGCGCCGCGCCAGCGGCACATGTAAATTTACTTAGGAACGCCATAAAAAATTATGGCGTTCCCTCTATCTCGCCCGGATTTCCTGCCGCATAAAGGACACATAGGAAACCGCAAAGGCAAGAAGCATCAGCGCCCCAAGGGCAGTCAGGTGAGGCCATACCAGCAGCATACTCTGCCCCACGGAAAGAGTGCTGACCAGAGCGCCGGAGAGCTGGGTCATGGTAACCGCATTCACAGAGCGCACGGAAGGGTTCAGCAGTGTGGAGGCAGCTTCCCCAAAGAGGTAATAGGGAGAAATCCGATTGATATTCTGAGCGCAGTAATAATTGTCCATCTCATTCATCAGGGATTCCATGTCATTTCCGCCTACCGGATAAAGGGCATCCGCCGTAATTCCCGCCAATAGGCTGATGAAGATAGCGCAGAACAGCCAAACCGCAATGCAGGCCAGGGCCGAGGTGGCGGCATGCTGGCAGAGGGTGGAAAAGAGAATCGCCAGCGCAAGCCAGAAGCCGATATAGACCACGCAAAAGCAAAGATAAATAAATAGCCTCGCCGCCTCTGCCCCTGTAGGAACCAACCCGGTGCTGATCAGCCCTACCGCCGCAATCAATATGCCGGATGAAAATACCATAACTGCCGTTATAAATATTCCCGCCAGAAATTTCCCGATAATAATATGATCCCGGTACAAAGGCTGGCTTACCAGACGGTTCAGGGTTCCTTCCGTCCGCTCGCTGTTAATGGCGTCAAAGCCCATGAAAATACCGATAAAAGGCCCCATCAGCGCCATAAGGGAATTGTAGGAGGGAATGGAGTTTGCGCTCACGGTAAAAAGCTTCAAAAACAAAAAGTCCGCAGAGGAATTTCCGCTCTCAAGAGCGTCCGCAAGGCCGGACACGGCGGCATAAAGCCCCGTCACCGTGATCAGCGCCATGAGCAGGATAAACAGAAGCATCCTTTTACCATTGATAAAATCTGCGGTCTCCTTCTCAAATAACACCTTTAATGTATGATAATTTTGCTTTTTACTTTTTTCCTGTGTGATGATCTGCTCCACTTTGCCCACCTGCCTTTTCAAAATATTTGCGATAAATCTCATCCAAATCACTGCCCGCCTGCCGCAGGTGCATAATCGTATATCCCTGCCCCGCCAACTCCCGGGCCAGACTTCTTCTGATATCAAAGGAGGAATGTATCACATAGACATCGCTGTTTTTTTCTATGTTGGTCACGCCCTTTGTTCCGTTTAAGATATCCCTCAGCTTCATATTATCCGGGTAGGCCGCCAGCTCCAGGGTATTGACTCCTTCATGGGCGATCTCTCTTCCAAGCTCCTCCAAGGTGCCACAGGCAATCATTTTTCCATGTACAAAAATTCCCATCCGGTCACAGATCCGCTGTACCTGGTGAAGCTGGTGGGATGAGAGCAAAACCGTTTTTCCATCCCGCTCCGCAAGATCCCGGATCAGCCACATCAGTTCCCGGATGCCCTCCGGGTCAATGCCCAGCGTGGGTTCATCCATAATGATCACTTCCGGGTCTTTCATCAGCACATCAGCGATTCCCAGCCTCTGGCGCATTCCCCTTGAATAAGTACCGGCCTTTTTGTCCGCCGCCTCCGTCATATTGACCCGGGCCAGAAGCTTCTCTATCTTTTCTTCCAGCGCTTCTCCTTCCAGGCCTCCGAGCCTGCCGGTAAACCGCAGGTTTTCCCGCCCTGTCATACCGGAATAAAAACCTACGTTATCCGGCAAATACCCTACTATTTTCTTGACTTCAATGGAATCTAAGGTACAATTCAGACTGTTGATGCGGGCTTCTCCCTCATCCGGTTCCGTCAGCCCAAGAAGCATCAGGGTTGTGGTGGTTTTTCCGGCGCCGTTTGGCCCTAAAAGCCCAAAAACCTCACCCTTATACACGGTCAGATCCAAATGGTCTACCGCCGTCAGCTCCCCATATCTTTTGGTAAGCCCTTTTGTTTGAATAACTACTGTTTCCATAGCAGCTTACCTCCTGCCATATTTCTTCATCACATAATACAGCCCCGCTATCACGGCAATAATGATCGCTACCGCAAAAATCCCCCAGCCCGTCTGTGTCTTGACGGTGACCCGAAACTCTACCGAATCCGACTGGTGATCGCAGGACGCCGTGATCATGGTGATATAATCCCCCGTAAGGGCGTTATCCCCGGGAGTCACATGGGCAATCACATCTACACTTGCCCCTGCTTCTAACTTATCAATGGACGTGGTGTCGAAAGAGACCTCCCAGCCGGAAGGAGCCTGGGAGGACAAAGACAGGTTTTCCAGGTCGATATTCCCGTTATTGGTAAGCCTTAAATTCACATCTGATTTCTTTTTTGCAAAAGCGTCAAAGGATAGCCGCCCGTCTGCCGTGGACAATTCCATATCATAGGTGCCAAGAATCGTCACGTTTAACGTGGTGGAAAGCTGTTCCCTGGCAGAGGTGGCGCCGCATCCGATCTGATACTCTCCCGCCTCCACCATATCCGGCGGCGTTACTGTAATGGTCACCCCTGCGCTGCTGCCGGATTCTACCTCCAGGCTGGAAACCTGGGTGGAATCACTGGTGAAGGAGACCTGCCATCCTGCCGGCGCGTCGGATGAAAAATTATAATTCTGGGTGGATAAGGTATTGTTGGCTATGGTGGTGGAATAGGAAAAAGAAGTGCCTGATACTCCCTCCTGGTCGGGATATTCCACATGGAAATTGCTCTCTCCCGCTTCCAGCCCGCTGACTGTCAGCTCCAGTCTCAGATCATCCGAGATCCCGTCCTCCGATTGGGCATGCACTGTGATCTCATGAACGCCCTCCGAAGCCTCGGAAGGAACCGTCACCTGAAGTGAGGCAACCACATCTTCCCCATTTCCCGTGGCATGCACCTTGGAAACCTCATAGTTCCCGCTTTTTATGTACCCGGTAAAGCCCTCCGGCATGGACGCCACAGAAAGGGAAACATCCTTCCCCTCCGCATTGCCCCCTGTAAGATGCAGATCAAAGCTCACGGAATCTCCGGCCGTCACGTGAATGCCCGGATTGTCCGTGAACAAATCAAACCCTTCCGCCGCATGAACCGAAAGCGGTGAAAACATGAGACACAAGATCGCCGCAATAGCAAGCGTTACTGCAAAAATCTTTTTAATAACATCCGAAATCCTTTCCTTTTTCATTTTGTAAAAACCTCCTGTATGAATTTACAAAAAGTTTAAACAAAAATCGTGAAGCAAAAATGGAAATTCTGTGATAAACCTGTGAGAAAAAAGTGAAAGAAATGTGAAAATGATTCCAATTCATTTCACCGAATCCGCTCCGGATTATACACCAGATTCGCATACTCTCCATCCGCTCTCTCACACTTCTCGTTGCGGTTCTTGGCAACCATTGCCTGCTTTCCCATAAACGTAAAGGGCAGCTCATCCGATTTTCCGTTCAGCACATCATCACACACCAAAAGCATCTGGGCAAGCAAATCCGGCGCTGCCTCCATCACCTGATGCATGACAAAAACCCGGTCATACTTTCCCTCCAGGGCATCCTTGATCTTCTCCACCTGAACCCGGTACTCGGCAACCGTACTGCAATTCTCGTCAAACAAAAAGGTGGAATTATTGCAGGCATCCCCTGTAATCAAAATCCTTGCTTCCCGCAAAAGGAACACCATACATCCCCTGGTATGGCCGGGAAACGCATACACATCGATATGCATCCCGCCCAGGTCAAAGCTCATACCGTCCGATAGCTCCTCAAAAGCATAATCCGGTTCAAGGGGAAGGTAATCCTCCTTTGGTATCTCCCGTGCCTGCGGCCCGATGGAGAGCTCTGCATAATCCATCCGCTCCTTTACGTCGCCCATTGACCGATACGGGGAAATGTCCCTGTGGTTCATATAGGCCGTCTCAAATTCCGGCGCCCCCATGGCATGGTCGGGATGTCCGTGGGAGATCAGCACCGTCACAGGCTTATCCGTCAGCTCCTCCACCAACGCTCTGAGCCCTCTTACGCCGATACTTGTATCCATCAGTACCGCCTTCTCACTTCCCTCCGCCAGATACATCAGTTCGCCTGATTTGCTCCTTATCATGGTAAGCTTGCCGCATCCCTGCGGAAGTACCACCTCTTCACCGGAAAAAAATTTCATATCCTTCTCTTCCTTTCCATAAATTTACGTTTTTCTAACTTATCTTTTCAGCGGGCTTTCTCTGTAAATAATGTCTCCTCTTCCCGGCCCATTGGAAATCATGGTGATGGGAAATCCGATCTGCCCTTCGATAAACTCCACATAATCGCGGCACTCCTTCGGCAAATCCCCGTACTTTTTGATATGTCGTATATCGCACTTCCATCCCGGAAGCTTTTTCAAAACCGGCTTTGCCTTTTCCAGCTTCACTGTTACCGGAAAGTCCGTGGTCACTTCCCCGTCAATCTCATAGCCCACACAGACGGGAATCTCATCCAGATACCCCAAAACATCCAAAACGGTAAAAGCCACATCCGTAGTCCCCTGCAATCTGCACCCATATTTGGAGGCCACACAGTCAAACCATCCCATCCGCCGGGGGCGCCCTGTGGTTGCGCCGAACTCTCCGCCATCGCCGCCTCTGCGCCGCAGCTCATCCCCTTCCTCTCCAAAGATTTCCGACACAAAGGCTCCCGCCCCAACCGCCGAGGAGTAAGCCTTGCAGACCGTAATGATCTGGCTGATCGCATAGGGAGGAATCCCCGCGCCGATGGCTCCGTAAGCCGCCAGGGTGGAGGAAGAGGTTACCATAGGATAAATGCCGTGATCCGGATCCTTCAAGGTGCCGAGCTGACCTTCCAGCAGAATCGTCTTTCCCTCCTTAAGAGCCTTGTCAAGAAAAGCAGACACATCGCATACATAGGGCGCTATCATTTCTTTATATTCATGCAGAGTCTCCAAAAGCCCTGCCGGATCAATGAGAGGCTTGTGATACATATGCTCCAGCATCACATTCTTCTGCTCGCAGATACGCTCCACCTTTTCCTTAAGAGTCTCCTCATCAAAAAGCTCGCTGACCTGGAAGCCAATCTTTGCAAACTTATCGGAATAAAAAGGGGCAATCCCCGACTTGGTTGAACCAAAGGACTTACCGCCTAACCGCTCTTCCTCATACTGGTCAAACAAAATGTGATAAGGCATTACCATCTGTGCCCTGTCGGACACCAGTATTTTGGGCATCGGCACATTTCGTTCCGTAATAGACTTGATTTCACCAAACAGCACCGGGATATTGAGAGCCACACCGTTACCGATCACACTGGTGGTGTGACTGTAAAACACGCCGGAGGGAAGTGTGTGAAGCGCAAACTTCCCGTAATCATTTACAATCGTATGCCCCGCATTGGCCCCGCCCTGAAAACGGACAATAATGTCCGCCTGCTGCGCCAGCATATCCGTGATCTTTCCTTTTCCTTCATCGCCCCAATTGGCGCCTACCACTGCTTTTACCATTTATTTTCATGCTCCTTTCGATCTGTGCTTTTTCCTGTCGCGGCGCTTGCTTTTCTTTTCTCTCCAGCAAGCCTCCATGCCTCCCAGGTAGCTAATTAAAATCAGAATATCATCTGCATTCTTATTATATCCCCGAAAACAATATAAGTAAAATCAATATTTATTATATTCATCATAATTGTATCTTATATTTTGCAGGCAAATTCTAATAGTATCGTGTACGGTTATATGGTACAATAGGAAGTGCGCTGAGGCACACGCAGGCCGCAAGGCATCCCCCCATCTCCGATGGGTTCCTCCTTGCGGCAAGTTACAATATGAAAAACAGTCAACAAAGGAGGTTCCAAATTGAATACCTATTGGTCTCAATATGTACAGAAAACAGAAGAGCTTTATCTCTCTCGTTCCCTCAAATTTCATTCGGGGAACATGGATCAGTGGATCCATGCCCTGGGACTGCGTGACGGAATGAAAATCCTCGAAGTGGGCTGTGCCGGCGGCCTTCTCTGCCATCGTCTGAAAGAACGGCTTCCAAATTCTGAAATTACCGGGCTGGATTTTGATACCGGCCATATTGATTACGCGAAAGAAAAAGCGAAAGAGCTGAACCTCTCCTGCAAATTTGTCGCAGGGGACGCAACACAACTGCCCTTTGAGGATAATTCTTTCGATATTTGCTATTCACACACCGTAATGAATTTCTGTGATCCGGACAAATTCACAGCCGAGCAGTATCGGGTGCTAAGGCCCGGCGGCAGAATAATTGTGATGGATGTGTACGGCAAGGGTCTGAAACCGGAAGAATGGATTCCAACTGAGGATTGCGAGGAAAAGGAGCTGTTTGACAAAATCTGGGATGCGGCGTCTAAGACTCCTCAAAGCCAGATTAAACGATATGAAAACAGAACGGAAAAATACTTTTCTCACCTTGCATCACGGGGTTTTAAGAATATCTCTATAGATGCAATGGCCTGTGTAAATTACGCCCCGGACTGTGATAACGTTGATGATAAAACGGCACGTGCCCAGATCAATGACGACCGGATAACCGAGCTTTGCAGTGTGGAAAAAGCCCGCAAAATGGCTCCCAATGCTTTAAGCAAAACGGAATATCAGACTCTTCTTGATATGATCAACCGAAGATATGACAGAAAAATCCGGCAATATGAGCAGGGAGAGAAAAGTTGGGAGTTCCGCATTGCAACTACTGTGCTGATCAGCGGAAGCAAATAACACCGGAGTGCATTGAAAACACTGAAAAAGCCCCCGGTCTATAGATTTCTAATATCGTTTAATGATATTTTCCGGGACAGTCTCATCCATACTCCCGGAACGAAACCCCTCCAGATCCAACGTGATATAAGGATATCCCAGTCCTTTCAGAAAAGAGACGATCTCCCCCTTATGTCCCATGAGCTTTTCGAAATCCGTCCCGCACACCTCTATCCTTGCAATGTCCCCGTGGACGCGCAGCCGCACATTCTGAAAGGCAAAGCGCTTTAAAAATTCCTCCCCCTTTCCCACCTGCTCCAGCTTTTCATAGGTCAAAGCCGTCCCATAGGGGAATCTGGTGGCAAGACAGGGGGCGGCGGGCTTTGAAGCCGCCGAAAGGCCATACTCCTCTGCCAGCTCCCTGACCTGTGCCTTCGTAAATCCCGCCCGGGCAAGGGGACTGATAATCTGAAGCTCCTTAAGAGCACGGATACCCGGACGGTATACGTGGAGATCATCCTCATTGGTGCCCTCCAATACCGTGCTTATGCCAAGAGAGGCCGCTTTTTCCAGCATTTTCAAAAACAGATGCTTTTTACAGCGATAGCAGCGGTCCGCCGGATTATCCGTAATCCCCGCTTCGCCAAGTTCATCCACAGCGAGCACAATATGGCTTGCCCCTATTTCCCGGCACATTTTTTTTGCCTCCTCGATCTCTCCAGAGGGATGAAGCTTTGTCTGCACCGTTACCGCATATACCGCCTTTCCGCTCTCTTCTGCGGCCTCACAGGCCAATTTCAAAAGAAGGGCGCTGTCCACCCCTCCTGAGAAAGCTACCATCACATCCTCTCTGGCATACCGGCTCATTTCCTCTAATAACTTTTCTTTTTTCTCCAATTGCCCCTCCTGTTACGTCCCTCAAGCCTCCTGGCCGCGTACCGTTTGCAAAAACTCGTCCATCACCTGCTGGAAGGACATTCCGCTCTCCTGGGCCAGCCGGATCACACTTTCGTACTCCGGATAGCTGCGCATATGACCGTCCGGAAGCAGACACTTTTTAATCTTCAGTTCCCCTTCCCTCAGCATCACGGTTGACGCTTCCCGGGGCAGGATGCTTCTCTCCATCCTTATCCTGCGGATGCCTATGGTGGTGGTTTCCTGAAAAATCGTCTGCTCCAGCACATTCACTTTATCTGCGTCGCAAATCACTGCCAGCTCGTAGGCAGGCCTGTTTTTCTTCATATATACCGGCAAAAAATGGACGTCTCTGGCGCCTTTTTCCATCAGCCTGTCCATCACGTAGCCAAGAGCCTCCCCGGTGCAGTCGTCAATATTGGTTTCCAGCTTATAAATCACGTCTTCCTCTGCCCGGCCTTCCTCCTGCGTTTTGGAACATTCCTCAATCAGCATGACCCGGAGCAGGCTTGGTCTTTCATAGCTGCGCTTTCCGGCTCCGATTCCCGTCTTTTTGATCACAAAACGTCCCGGCAGCCGGTCGGACGTGCCGATGGCCGCGGCAATAGCCGCTCCGGTGGGGGTAATTAACTCTCCCTCCACACCTGTCATCTCCACAGGAATTTTATGGGCCTCCAGGATATTCACCACTGCAGGCACCGGCACCGGCAGAATCCCGTGCTGGCATCTCACCGTTCCTTTCCCCTCGCACAAAAAGGGAATCACCGTCTCCGTAATATCCAGATCGTCCAGACACACCGCCGCGCTGATAATATCCACAATAGAATCCACCGCCCCCACCTCATGGAAGTGTACCTGATCCTCCGGTACGCCGTGGGCCTTTGCCTCCGCTTTTGCCAGGATTTCAAAAATCCGGACCGCGATAGTTCTGGCGCGGTCCGTAATTTCCGCACCGTCAATGATCCTGCGTATCTCCGGCATTCCCCTGTGCTCGTGCTCATGGGCTTTCTCATGATGATGCCCATGCTCCGAGTCCTCTCCTCCATGGCTGTGTCCGTGCAGATATTCCATATCATGGTCGTGATTCTCATGCGCCTGATCCAAAATCACGTTAAAATCGCAGACGTCCAGCCCGGCTTTGACCACCCGGCTGATTTCTACCCGAAAGCCCTGCACCGGCAGACTTTTCAGGGCCTTCATAAGCACCTCCTGATCGGCCCCCAAATCCAGAAGCGCAGCCACTGTCATATCGCCGCTTATCCCCGAGCGGCATTCCAAATATAATGTATTTCCCATTTTCACCTGACCTCCATTTTCTATTCTTTGCGGTGTCCTCAGACTTCCTTATATCCCAATCTGTTAATCTGTGTCGCAATGTATCCCGCCCCGTAGCCATTGTCAATATTCACCACCGCAATGCCGTTTGCGCAGGAGTTGATCATAGTAAGCAGGGCCGAAAGGCCATGCATGCTTGCACCGTACCCCACCGAGGTGGGCACCGCAATCACCGGCCTGCTTACCAGCCCGCCAAGGACACTGGCAAGGGCCCCTTCCATTCCGGCCACTGCCACCACGCAGTTTGCCTCCTGAATCACATCCAGCCGGGAAAGAAGCCTGTGCAGTCCGCTGACTCCCACGTCGTAGACCCGCTCCACACAGGAGCCGAAAAACTCTGCGGTCTGGGCTGCCTCCTCCGCCACCGGAATGTCAGCTGTTCCGGCGGTACAGACGGCAATCTTCCCTTTTCGCTCTTTATCCGGCTTTTCAATCTTTAAAATACGTGAAACCTCATCATAGACTGCCTGCGGCAGGGCTCTTTTCACCAGCTCATACTGCTCTTTTTCGGCTCTGGTACCAAGCACCTCCCCATTCTTTTCCAATAATTTTTTAAAAATATTCACCAGGTATTCATCCGGTTTCCCGCTGCAGTACACCACCTCCGGGAACCCGGAGCGAACCTCTCTGTGGGTATCCAGCTTGGCATAACCCATTTCCTCGAAAGGCTGCTGCCTGAAAAATTTTTCGGCCTCCTCTACGGAAATGCCTCCGGCTTTCACCTGCTCCAATACCTCTCTTGCTTCCATATAAATCTGTCCTCTCATTGAACTGAAAAGCATCCAGACCCAAAGGCCTGAATGCTTATCTCCCTCAGGGCGATCTTCCCGTCCTGCATCTGTTCTGACATTTCTTTCCGTCAGGCTTACTTCACTTCCACAACCCATCCCTGGGGCGCTTCGATCGTTCCCATCTGGATCCCTGTCAATGTGTCGTAAAGCTTCTTCGTTACAGGGCCCATCTCTGTCATACCGCT
>Ga0137297_10968_pt1 | contig 18344 bp, 34 predicted proteins | sample RamsorincwithD2O_FD_97191 | JGI IMG/M metagenome (GOLD analysis project Ga0137297, IMG submission 97191) | Mouse cecal microbial communities from Vienna, Austria - Mucin amended with D2O | ecosystem: Host-associated > Mammals > Digestive system > Large intestine > Cecum | place: Austria: Vienna... | reverse complement strand
ATGACGCACATTGCCGGAACCAAAAGGCGAAAGAGTTTTACAATAGTGCAGAGTGGAAAGCTGCAAGGGCGCGGGCGTTGGCGAGAGATACCAACATAGATATTTATTTGTATATCATGGAGGGCAGGATTGTACCGGCTGACACAGTGCATCATATTGTGGAGTTAATGGAGGACTATTCCAAGCGGTGCGATATGGATAACCTTATCAGCATATCAGAGGCAACGCACAGCATGATAAGCAAGGCATACAAGGACGCTGCAAAGAAGGCAGCGATGCAGCAGACACTAAGGGAGTGCATAAGAGAGTACAAACGGAGGCTTGCGGGGTAGGGGGCGCAAAAAAGTTTTGAACCGTTCCTGCCAAGACCGCAGCCCCCCTAAATTTCCGCAAAAACTCCCTAAATGGACATTTTTCGGAAGGGGGTGCAGGGCATGGCCAGGCCAAGAGAGCCGATTGACCTAATCGCCGCAAAAGGGCGGAAACACCTGACAAAAGAGGAATACAACGAACGCAAGCAATCAGAGGTTACGGCACCGGCAGACAATGTAAAACCGCCCGCTTTTTTATCAAAAAAAGAGCGTGAGAAATTCGAGGAACTGGCAAAACAGTTAATTGAATTGAAAATCATGACAAATTTGGATTGCGATGTACTGGCAAGGTACATAAGGGCAGAAACAGAATACATCAAGGTTACAAAGCAGTTACAGAAAATAAAGTTTTTGCCGGACAAAAAAAGCATGGTTTCAGAAGATGCGCAGCTTGCGGAACAATACGCACAATACAATTATCTTTCCAAAATTCAAAATAGGCTTATGAAAGCCTGCAATGAGAACGCAAGGGAATTAGGCTTGACGATTTCAAGCAGGTGTAAATTGGTGATACCGAAAGAAAAAGACGAAAAGCCCGAAAACAAGTTTATGAAACACACGAAGCGCGCGTAGGTGCATGAGCAGGGTATTAAAGACGGCGGATCGCGTATCACAGTTTGCGGAAAAGAACCTAAAAAATAAAAAAGAGTTTGGAGAAGATGCGCGGCTTGCGTTTAAACGGCATTTAAACGATCGGAAACGATCAGAAAAGGATGATCCGGCATTTCCATATGTTTTTGTACCGGAAAAGGCAGAGGACATAATCGAACTAGCGAATAAATTAACGATTGCAGAGGGCGAGGGGGAACAAGAGTTTACCTGTGCCGGTTTCCAAGAGTTTATTTTAGGTTCGCTTTTCGGTTGGGTACATAAGGAAACCGGAAAACGCAGGTTCACTGACAGTTATGTGCAGGTGGCGCGGCAGCAGGGCAAAAGCGCATTAAATGCTATTTTGGGTATCAAGTGCAGTAATTTTGACAATTACAATTACGGTCAAATATACTGTACCGCCACAAAATCAGACCAAGCGCGGATTGTATTGAATGAAATTTCAAAATTCATAAATGCCGATGCAGACCTGCAGGAATTGTATGACGTAAAGGATTACAAAAGCGAGATAACCGGAAAAATTACAAATACGGTCATTCGGGCGTTGGGGAGGGATACAAAGTCAATAGACGGTTTCAGACCGTATTTAGGCATTGTAGACGAATACCACGCGCACAAGGATAACCAAATGTATAAGCTGCTAAAGGGCGGCACAAGGAAGTTAAAACAATCCCTTATTTCGGTTATCACAACGGCGGGTTTCAATCTGAACGCGCCCTGCTATGAATTATTCAAGTATTGCCGCCGAGTGTTAAGGGGAATTGACACAAACGAGCGGCAATTTATTTATATCGCCCAAATGGACGAAAAAGACAACATTTGGGATCCGAAAAACTGGATCAAGTGCTGCCCACTGACCGGGCACGATCCGGAATTGGTTTCGCAGATGCAGGAAGATGCAAAGAAAGCGAAATCAATGGGCGGCGAGGAATTACGCGATTTTATGACAAAATCGCTAAACATTTGGGTAACAAACGCCAAAACCGCGTTTATTGATTTGGCAGATTGGGAGAAATGCGGCTGCAAAAAGACACTGGAAGATTTCAGGGGAAAAAAGGCAATCTGTGGCCTGGATTTATCAAGTGGTGGCGATCTTACATCGCTTACCTTAGAATTTCCCTATGAAGATAAAAAGACCGGTGACAAGAAATATTACATCTATTCCCACTCATTTATACCAAGACAGCGTATGCAGGAACATATGGATAGAGAAGATAATGCGCCGTATGTGATTTGGGAGCAGGAGGGATTACTCACCGTAACAACAACGGCAGCGGGTATAAAAACGGATTACAAAACGATTTTAGCGCACCTGCACACGTTGGTTGATACATACGATATTGATTTAACAGCGATTGCCTACGATCCCCACAATGCGAGCGCATTTTTGTTGGATCTTGAAGATTTCGGTTGTGACTTGATAGAGATTAAGCAGAGTGCAAGGAGCCTAAACGATGCAACCATAGATTTTCAGTTAGAGGTAAAAGCGCACAATATAGAGTATGATGAACGCAACAAGCTATTAACAAGATCCATGGCTGATGCTATTTTATCAGAACCGAATAGCTTCGGTGAGATTAAAATAGATAAGATGTTGCAGAAAAACCGGATCGATCCCTGCGATGCTACCATTTGTGCCCATAAGGTAGCTATGGGCGTAGAGGTTGAAGAGATAACGACCGATCAGAGCGTGGAGGCATATCTGAAAATGTTTGAAAAGGAGGCAGGAGCAAGTGAAGGATGAGAATATTTGATAAAATCAGAGAATTTTTTAATAAAATCATAAGACCTGCTGCAGGTGTAGATGATGAACGCCTGTTAGAATTGTTGGGAATATCGGGAACGCCGAAAAATATTTTAGGGGAAGTAACGTATTTTACCTGTCTTAAAATGCTATCCGAAACATTGGGGAAAATGCCGATTAAATTCTACCAGCAGACGGAGCGGGGGATTGAGGAGGCAGGTGTAAATGTAGTGTACAATCTGTTAAAAACACGCCCAAATCCGCAAATGACACCGACAACATTCTGGGGGACAGTAGAAAATAATCGGAATCATTATGGAAATGCTTATGTGTGGATTCAAAGAGAATTCAAACGGAAAAAGTACGGTGGTGACATTGAAATAAAAAACTTATGGATCATGCCGTCAAGCGATACAACTGTAATCGTCGATGATAAGGGGATATTCGGTGCTGCAGGTGATATTTATTATTGGTATACGGATAAATACAGCGGTGAAAGTTATATGTTTCCTTCGGGTGATGTGATGCATTTTAAAACCTCTATGTCATTTGACGGCCTGACTGGCGCCCCGGTGCGGGATATATTAAAAGTGACGATCAAAGGCGGATTGGAAAGCCAGAATTTTTTGAATAACCTTTACCAGGGCGGGCTTACGGCCAGGGCCGTTCTGCAATATACTGGCGATTTAAACCCGAAACTGGAAAAAAAGTTAATTGCAAGGTTAGAGGAATACGCCAACGGTGCGAACAATGCCGGTAAATTTGTGCCGATTCCCATTGGAATGAAGCTAGAGCCGCTGAATATTAAGCTGACAGACAGCCAGTTTTTTGAGTTGAAAAAATACAGTGCGTTGCAGATTGCGGGCGCGTTCGGCATTAAGCCGAACCAAATAAACGATTACGAGAAAAGCAGCTATGCCAACAGCGAAATGCAGAACATCAGCTTTTATATTGACACTGAATTATACATCTTAAAGCAGTATGAGGAGGAAATAAATTATAAGTTGTTGGAGCTAAGCGAAACGGCAGAGGGGAAACATTTTAAATTCAATGAAAATGTTATCTTGCGTACCGATGCAAAGAGCCAGGCAACGATTTTAATCGGATATGTGCAGAATGGCATCTATACGCCAAACGAGGCACGTTCATTTATGAATAAGCCACGCATGGAAGGCGGCGATGATTTGATATGCAACGGAAATTATATCAAGGTTGCAGATATTGGGAACGATCAAGAGGAAGGGGGCGACAAAGATGGGGAAAACCTTAAAATTACAAAAGAAAGACCAAAACAACCGATATAGGGAAGTCGGCAGCATTGAGATCCGAAATGAAACAGAAACGGCGGCGGATCTTTGCTTTTTCGGGGATATTAACAGTGAAAGTTTAGGGGAATGGCAAAAGTATTATCCAGAAGATAAGGCTCCGAAAGATGTACAGGACTTTTTGGATCAGCTCGACGGCGTTACAAAAATCAATGTGCATATTAACAGCGGCGGCGGATCGGTATTCGGCGGCATCGCTATTTATAATATCTTAAAACGGTACGATGCGGAGATAACCGTATATGTTGAGGGATTGGCGGCGAGCATCGCAAGCGTTATAGCAATGGCGGGTGATAAAATCATTATACCGGCAAATGCGCAGATGATGATCCACAAGCCAAGCAGCATTACATGGGGCAATGCAGATGATATGAGGAAGGAGGCAGATATTTTAGACGGCTGCCAAAAGGTCATTTTAAATACCTATATGCAGCACACCAAAGAGGGAGTAACGCCGGAACAAATAAACGCGCTGATTGATGCGGAAACGTGGAAAAACGGAGAGGAATGGCAGGAGTTTTTTGATGTTGAGGTAGCGGAAAAAAGCAATGCAGCAGCCTGCACAAGTGACTATTTCGACCGGTACAATAACCTGCCGGAAAAGCTGAAAGGAAAGCCAGATCCGCAGGCGGTTGATATTGACAGTATAGCTGATGCACTGGCAGAGCGGTTTGAAAAAAGGCTGAAAGAAAACCAGGCACTAGCAGCAGATGAGGACAAAGAAAAGCAGATAGCGGCAATTTTAGAGGATTTAGATTTGATCTAAGTCCTTTTTTAATGCAAAAATTTAAGGAGGCATACACAATGAATGAAGAATTAAAGAAGATGCTTGACAGCATCAAGGCAAAAAAGCAGGAAGTGCGGGATCTCTGCAAGGCGGGTAAGATCGAGGACGCGGCAAAGGCAAAGGACGAACTGAAAGACTTGCAGGCACAGTTTGATTTGCTTTATGATTTGGAGCAGGATAAACTGGACAATATGCAGCAGCAGGCAGCAGCCGGAACCGCGAAAAAGATTGTGGATCAGACAAAAAGAAAAGCGATCGCGTTCGTGAACGCAATCAAGGCGGCAGTAGGCAAGGGCGATTTGTCGGCAGAGGATAAAGAGATCCTTAATTCCATGAATGAGGGCAAGGACGAGGACGGCGGCTTGACGGTGCCGAAGGACATCAGAACGGCGGTTAAAGAGTTGCGCCGTTCGGAGGACGCACTGGAAAACCTTGTAAATGTGGAGCGCGTAACCACATTAAGCGGCAGCAGGGTTATTGAGCGGTACGCCGATCAGACACCTTTTGACAACGTGGACGAGGCGGCAGAGTTTCCGGAGGTTTCAACGCCGCAGTTTGAAAAGATTGATTACAAAGTAAAGAAAAAGGGCGGCATTTTAAAGGTTACGCAGGAACTTTTGAGCGATACCGCCGAAAATATCATCGGTTATCTGAAAAGGTGGATCGCCAAGAAAGCAAAGGCAACAAGAAACTTTATGATTATTGCCAAAGTGCGCGAGATTACCAAAGACGCGGAGGTGCCGGTTGCGGGTTTGGACGATCTGAAAAGGATATTTAACATTCTTTTGGATCCGGCAATCGCTTTAGGCGCTTGTGTGGTTACTAATCAGGACGGCTATAACTGGCTTGACACCTTAAAGGATAAGGACGGCAAGTATATTATGCAGCCGGATCCAACAAAGCCCATGAGTACGCTTTTATTCGGCAAATATCCGGTAAAAAAGGTAAGCAACCGGACAATGCCGAGCATTGCGGCAGAGGGCGGCTATAAGGTGCCGATCGTGTGCGGCGATCTGAAAGAGGCAATCACGATTTTTGACCGCGAAACGCTGACAATCGACATTTCAAGCGTGGCGGGAGAGTTGTGGAAAACCGATCAGACCGGCATCAAGGTAAGGGAGCGTTTAGACATTCAGAGCGTGGACGAGGAGGCGATCGTCATGGCAGAGCATTTCATAGCATCGGACGGCGGCGCAGTCGTAGCAAGCATAGAGCCGGAAGAAAAAAAGACCTATACGCAGGCAGAAATTGAAAAACTGTCACGCGAAAAGATCATTGCATTAGGAACCCAATTAGGGTACACCATGACGACAACAGCAGCAGACGAAAAAGCGGCGGTTGTAGCTGAGTTCATGCAGCAGCAGGCAGCGGTTCAGGAGTAGTCAGAGGAGCAGGGGAAGAATTGGAATTGCTGGAGGCGAGAGAAAACGAAAATGAGCCTAAAAGAAAAAATATTGGAAAAATGTAATAAAAAAATTGAAGCAATGGAACAGGCAGAATGTCCAAACTGGATAAAGGAAAAGACGCTCCGTGAAAAGCGGGTAAGCAAAGAAATATTAGAAATTGTATGCGGTATACAAGGGATAACCGTTGATACCGCAATACAAATTTTAAATGATACAAACGAAACAATCAAAGAAGTGGTAATGACTCAAGAAATTTAAAAACCATGAGAATGTTTATAATGATTCAAAGCGTCATTTAAGTCAGACATGGTTTTGTAATAATAAGAAATCAGTTCGTCGTTGCTGGCAGTAGGTAGGTCATTGGCACGTTGCATCTTTAAGATTGCAAGATCATGAAGCATTTGATTATAGGGTATATTGTAAAAATTTGTTATATCCAGCATGTTGTCACCTCCTCTCATGTAAGGATTAGTTGCATATTCATTATATGGCGGGAGGGGCAGCAATGCAAGGAAAGGTGAGGATTGAAATGGGGTAATTGGAAAGAAAGGTGTGCAACATGATTATTACGCTGAAAGAAGTAAAAGACTATGCGCGGATTGATATTGACGAAGACGATTCATTGTTAGAAACGTTGATTGTTGCAGCAGAGGAATACTTAAAAAATGCAACCGGTAAAGAATACCCCGAAACAGACGAGGACGGAAACAAGCTCAACTATGGACTTGAAAAAATCTATCTGCAATTACTGATTGCTTACTGGTACGAAAAAAGGGCGCCTGTGGGGGGAGTTGGGGAAGATTTCAGTTATATGACAAAATCATTGATGCTGCAATTACAAAATAAGTAGGTGGATGATGGATATCGGACGAACAAACAAGCGGATCACATTCTGCAGGTACGAAGAAAAAGAAAATGCCTTGTCACAGACGGAGCAGACGTTGACCAATATAAAGACCGTGTGGGCGAGTGTGGAACCGACAAGGGGCAGGGAGTACCAGGAGGCACAAAGAATAAGGCCGGAATTGACCTATAAAGTGACAATACGATACCATAAAGGCATTACGCCGGATATGGTAATCAAATTTAAGAACCGTTATTTTACGATTGTTTCCGTGATTAATGTACGCGAAAAGAACGAAATGTTAGAGATAATCTGCACGGAGAAAATAGAAAAACAACCATAATTGCAATTTTTTTTTGTGCAAATGACACAAAAAGAAAAGGGAGGTATAATAAGGGAAAAACATATAGGAGGCTCAAGTTATGAAAGACTTTATCATTACCTTGCTTTTCGGATGGTTAGGCGTACATAAGTTTATGCAGAAAAAGTATGGTGTTGGCATCTTGTATTTATTTACATTAGGGTTATTTGGGATTGGATGGATGATTGATATTGTTATGGCATTTGTGCGAATGACAACCGGAAAACAATTGACACCGGAAATGCAAAAATCGAACGAATTTTCGGTAGAAGGGAAGTATGAGCTTCCTGAAAACAACTTAAAAAGGAATATTCTGAAGTCTAACAGTCAACCTAAATTTTTTACCAAAGCACAACTTGAAGGAATGACAAAGGCAGGCATATTAGAACTGGCAGCAGGGCTAGGGTATACAATGACAATACTTGAAAAAGATACCAAAGATAGAATTGTAGAAGATTTTATAGCACAGCAGGAAAAACAACCGAGTATAGATAATAAAAAATGGCTTATCAAAACTTTTAACACTGAAATTGTGGGAACATTTGCTAAATGTGATTTGGATAAAAGCTATGAAAGATCAGAAATTATATGTTCATTAAAACCAAACAGCAAATTGGATTTAGAATATTGGGAATACAAAGGGGAGCCTGCATTTTATGTATGCAATAAAGGATTAGATGCAGGTTGTGTACCAGCGATAATCTCTAAAACATTGCATGATGTATATGGAGATTGCGAAATTGTAGTAGCATTACGAGGCGAGGCAGAATATAACAACCATGATGATTTGATACAAAAAATACGGATAGATGTTTATAAGTAACAGTTGAGCGGCATTATGCTACCTTTTTACTTTCCAGGAGGTGGGATAAGTGGCAGAAAGCTTTGAATTTAGCTTTGAAGGACTGGAGGAATTTCAACGTGATTTAGAAAAAGCAATCAAAAAAGCACCGGCACAAGCGGAGGAAACATTGGTAGAACTTGCGAAAGAATTTAAAAATTCTGCAAAAAAGAAAGCAAATGCAGAAATGAAAACACATAAGCGAGAAGAAAACCAAAAAAAGAAAGCAATCAGAAGAAAATGGGGGCATAAATTAGTAGATGATAATTTGGGCGCAACGGTTTTAGTGTGGAATAGTGCAAGACATTTTCATTTAGTAGAAAATGGGCATCATCTCGTGCGCGGCGGGCGGGTTATTGGTTTTGTGCCGGGAAAACACATAATGGAAAAAACGAGGAACGATTATAAAGATATTGTACCGGAACGCTTTGAAAAAATGGTAGACGATATTTTAAAGGAGAGTGATCTAAATTAAATTCGTAGAGATAAAAAAAGCGGTCAATGAATTGCTAAAAGGGAGATACCCGCCGCCACAATACAAAATCTATGGGAAAGAGATTAGGGAAGGATATGATGCGCCCTGTTTTTTTACAGAGATTTTGGACAGAGGAAGCAGGGCAGAAACAAGGAATTTCGCTAAAGGCGGCTTTACGGTCAAAATAACATATTTTCAGACAGCAAAAAACGAATTGGATCAGCTTGAAAAGGTAGATGAAATAAAAAGCCTTTTCGGGCTGTTTTTTTGTGTTGGGGATCGCAAGCTGACAATAAGCGATTTTTCACATGATTACATTGGGGAGTATCAAGACATTTTGCAGATCAGCATTGAAATTGATTACAAGGAAAACACGCAAAAGGGAGATATGGCACCGATAGCAGAGGAAATAGGCGTAGTAATTACACAAGGATAGGAGGAAACAATACATATGTATGTTACGAAAAAAATATAAAGGTGGAAGACGAGATTGTAAAGATTATAACATAGTTAAACGGACTTGTGAAGGGCGGCAAATCGGGCGTGTTGTCAAGCCCCATATCTGCCCGCCTGCGCCTCGTATGCGCCGCAAATACGCGCTTTTCGCCGCCCATGCTATACCGCATCAGATCCGAATAAAAAAATCGCCATATCGCGCACAAGCGCATTTTTATAATTCCTTACGGTCTTTTCGTTCAGATTGTCGTTATAACCCTGCTGCCCGCTCAAAATATCCGCTATTTCCTCAAACGTGTAAACTTCCTCCGTCTGCTTTCCGTTCTCGGTTATCTTCTTACGCTGCAAATAACGCATCTGTATAACCTCATAACCCTTTTTGCCCTCAATCTTTTTCAATGCCTTTTCTATGCGCTCCACATCGTTTTTACTGCGCCGGTATGATGCAATGCGATCCTCCAGTAATTGATCCTCGTCCGGCTTTTCCACCTTGTTTTTAGAATATCTAACCACGCTACCGCTTTTCTTCTTTCCGATCATGCCTAAATATGCCTCTTCGTCTGCAACGTGTTCTTTTAAGATGCTGAAACAATAAAGGATCTTTTCGGTGTTTTTAAACGCCTCGTCCTTCATTGCTTTTTGCCGTTCCAACCATGATATGCTATTCATTTTCCGAAACACTTCATCAATGGTTGTTACTATGGTTTCCTTTACCTCTTTTGATACCGCCATGTTAGCCTTCCTCCACTTCTCCAAAAAATTTAATATATTTATCCGGCTCATTCTCGCCTATCCACTTCTTAACCTGCTTTTGGTCTGCAACTTCTAATTTCCCGCTGCCGGTTGTGGTGTACAGAAATACTACGCCTTTATCGGTTATGTATATTTCCTGCACCTTGTTACCGAAACCGTTTTTAACATCACAAATCTTTTTTGCCTTTGTGGTGTCAAAAAGCCTCGTTTGCTCTACCGCTTTATCGTCTATCATGGTTGTGTATGTCAGAATTGCTTTCAATCTGTTTCGCCTCTCTTTCCTGCTGCCGCAATAATAATTTTGTTCGGTAATCCTCAACCGCTATATACTGCCTGCGCCGCCTCTCTGCCGATGTAATAAAAGCTGTGTGAATTTCCTTTAATGCCTCTGCCAGTTCTAACGCCGGTTGCTTTACCCGCTCCCACAAGTCCAGTATTGCAGCTTTCAGCCGCTTAAATATTGCTATGATCGTTTCCTTGTGTTCTATGATCCGCATTGCTGTCCCTATGTTGATACCGCGCGGCGGTTTAAAACCGAAACGCTTTTTGAATGCTTTCTTTTTTTGACGTTTGTTCATCTTTTTCCCCTTTGGCATGTTTTCTATAATTTAATTGCATTTCTAACCTATTGTAGCAACTCATCAATGTCCGGATATTAATCTGCATGAAAACGATTTAATTCCCATTATCCGAATTATTTTCAATTCAATTAATTGGAATTTCACACTTCTTCATCTTGCAAATTCTAATTCCGTTTCGTAAAATTCATGGCTTCCCTTTCATGATGAATCTTATATTTATTAACCTATATTGTGATGAAAAAGCAGATTTCCGAATTATAACCCCCTCGTTTTCTAGCCTTCTCATGTGGGTATGTACGGTTGCTTTGGCTCTGCTAACCCCTTTTGCTATTTCATCATAATTGGGATAAAATTGATGATTCTTATAGTACTCAATAATAAACTTAATAATAATTTCATCCACCTTTGTCACGTTCTCTTTATTCCTCCTCACTCAAAAGCCATCTTAAAAAGCATTTATCACAAGCTTCCCACCCTTCTTCCTCTTTTTTGCATTTTTCTACTGCAGGTGGGCAACCGTCTGCAACTGCACGTCCAAATGCTTTTGCAAGTTCCATTGGTTTTTCCGATAATCGTTCAATTACTTTCATTTATTCCCCCTATGCCTCATATGTACTTGTGTCTGTCTTGATACGTACTACTTTTATAACCCCTTTTGACGTAATACTGATTTTCCCTTTCACACCATTTCCAATATCTACGGTAATGCTTTGTATGAAACCCTCACATACCGGATAAACAGCTTTATGAAGCAGGTCAACTGCTGCATCAGGAACCATAATACTTTTATTGTCTTTTCCGAATAATAGATCAATACGGGCATTTGCCCTTTCTTTCTGTCCTTTCTTATGCGCATAGATCCGCGCGTCCACACATTCGCAAGTTTCGGTTGCCAGTTCGTCTATTTCCTCCCCGCTCCATTCCTCTAATGCTTTGCGCGTTGCTACCTGCCCACAAAATTTACAACTGCCGGTTACTGTTGTAACCCCCCCGCAAGCCTCTTTTTCCCTTTTCTCCACTTGCTCATATAACATCATTGTGCGCCCCTTTCGTATAATTTGTTTATTGCTGTCATAATCTCGGCGGCTTTCTTGGTTCCTACTCCTTTTATCTCAATTAAAGCCGTTGCAATATCAGAGGGCTTGATCCACGGTTCTGCTGCCGCTTTTCCTTCCGCGTAACCCTCGTTATACACATTGCAAATGAAATCTTCCATCTGCTTATGATCCATGCGCTTAACCCTTTTGTACTGTTCTCTGTTTAGCTTTAACCCTTTTGCCATTTGTTGCCGTTCTCCTTTAATTCCTTGATTTTTCTTTGTACTGCTGCCATAACGCCGCTTATAGAATTTGCAGCTTTTTCTATGTTTTCCGGTCTTTGCATTTCCTCTATGGTTTCTTTAAAAGCTGCTTTCAGATCCGGATCTCCCTTTAACAATTCTTGCAGGCTTTCTTCCGCTTTATTATCTTTCATATATTGGCACCCCTCTATTACTTGGAATAGGTTTCTGTATTTCTCCCCACGTTCTGATCGTGCATGGTTCCAACCCTAAAATTACATATCCTTCTTTGCAATACTCTGTATCAGACAGAATATAAACAATTTTATGCAACGTGCATTTTCCGGTGTAACACTCGCCGTTCCATTCATTCAATGCCACATAATCGCCGGGGCTATATGGGCGGTCATTCTTTCTTACCTCAAACCCTTTTACGCCTGCTGCCGATGCCTCGAAATGTACTGGTTCCGTTTTCAGTGCATGGATCATAGACTTCCCTCCTTATATTTCTTCAATCCCGATAATGTTTATTGTGCTGCCCAATATCTCGCGTACCTTTTCCAGTTTTATGCACTCGCTTTTTAATATCGTCCGGATCCTTAACCCCTCGCGCCGCGCCGCTGATATTGCCATAAATGGCAGGTCTGTATAACCCAACTGTTTCGCCTCATTCTCTAAAAAGTTTATTTCGTGCTGTTCTGTTACATATAGCGCCCCATACTCTACGCACAATTCCAGTAATGCCCGCGTTTTTCCTATTGCTCTTTCCGGTGTGTAAATAACAAAATCTCTGCCGCTTATTTCTTGTACTGCTATCATTTTCAGGCACTTGTCTAATTCATCATGTAAATGTTTCTCGATCTCTGCAATGCGTTTTTCTTCCCGCTTGCCCGCCGTTTCTTTTATTGCCTCTCGTGTTTCCGGCGTTATATATACGCCTAATTCCGGAGGCTCTATTTGATATTTCTTTGCCATGCGCCCTCCTAAATTATGATAATTGTATCTTTTCCCGCTGCCGCCTTTATCTCTGCTGCCATGCCCTCGCTGATGCCGTATCTTGCGCCTATAATGATTGTGCCGCAGGTGTTCAGAATGTCTTTACCGGCTTTCAAACCGCGCTGCCGCTGCGCTGATATATCATCGTTTAATATCTGCGGTAAATATAAGTGTGTGGCAATCGGCGTATAGCCCAATTCCAACGCTACGCGGGTTATGTGCCGCGCGTATGCAATGTTGCGGATCCGCTGATATGCGTTGCCTCTGTATGGGCTGCATATATAAGCTAATTTATTTTTCACTGTGCGCCTCCTTATCGGGCAGCAGGTTTTTATGTCTGCTGCCTCTGCCGTTTATCTGAATAACCTCGCCACTACCTCACGTCCTGTCATTCGTGGCGGTTCGCTTGCCGCCATTCTTTTAACTGCCTCATAATATCCTTTGGCACCCATAGCCTGCAATGCGGCAGGCGCGTTCACAAAAACATTATCATTTCTGTTTACCCACTCCTCCAAATACTCCACCGTATAAAGAGAATGATTTAAGCGTTTTACAATTTCCTTTTCTCTGTCCGTCATTTCCCCGCCCTTTCCTTGCAGCGCATCATAAGATCCTGCAACACATAAATTTCACTTTCCGTCAAGTAATTGCTGATTGAAACCAATTCTTTAGCCGTCCAGTGCGCCCAATATTTCAAGTCGCTTTCAATGGTTTTGATCTCAATTACTTTCGTATAGATCATAATGTCGATCAGTTCTGCCAATTCCTCATAGCTGATAACTGCCGTTTGCCCTGATGCCTCTCTCAAAACCTCTAAGCCGGTATCAGTTAAAACCGCCTTGCATTTCTCGGTTGTGTCGGTCTGTATGGTGTATGTGGTTGCGGTTCCGGCGTAATCTTCTATGTATAACGCTTTGGGGTTCTCGTAATTATCAGTAGCGCACTTTTTCCACCCCTTCCAAAACTCCGCATCGAAAAGATCCGAACCGATAACCGCGCCCATGAAATAATTAACCGCCATGCCGTTATATTCCTTGTGCATATTGATCTTGCCGTTAATGATAAGGCTTTTGCGGTCTGTATTGTCCGGCGCGGGCGCGTTATAGGTTACTTTGGTTTCCGGCTCATTCATAAAGCCGCTTTCCGGCGCGTCCTGCGCCGTTTCCTGCCCTTTTTCCGGCTCCGGCGTGTTTTCTATCGCCTCTGCCTCTTTCGGCGGCTCCTGCGGCGTTTCCCGCGCTCTCTCGTGGCGTTCTCTTATAACTCCTGCTGCATCTTCTAAGCTGATGCCGGTTTCTGCCGCGTACTGCCTTACCTCTGCCTTCAGTTCTTCCGGTAAATCATCGGGGAATACTTCTTTAAGGGCTTTCGCGTCCTTTGCGATCAGTGATCCGGTTGCCTTGTACGTTTCATATAATGCCTGCTGCGCGTCCGGCTCCAAACCGGCGATCTCATTCGCTGCGCTTGTGCTGATTTTCCCTGCTGCAAATTCTTCCACAAACGGCGCGATCAGATTATTGTTGATGTTATCCAGTGTTCCTACTTTGGTTTTGTTGGTTCCCAAAATCTCGGCAATAATATTTTGCCGCCGTCCGGTCAATTCATGGGTTTTCTGATACTCGGTTAAAAGTTCCCGCACCCGCTCAATTTCCCGCATCTTTTCATAGTCCGTTCTTTCCCGCTGCGTTGAATTTGTGAAAATCAAAATCAACTCATTTTGTACCTCGTCCGGCGTTTCCACCCTGCAAGGGATCATTTCATATTCAGCTTTGCCTTCGTCCAGTAACCGCAAAATCGCAAGCCGCCGTTTGTGTCCGGCTATAACCTCGTATTCGTCCGTACCCTCTACCGGTCTAATGACTGGGTACTGCTGCAAACCGATCAACTCTATGCTTTCCGCAAGGTCTTTAATTTCCTTATCCTCTGCATGATAAAAGTTTTTCTTATCCGGTGCCGGTCTTAATTTCCTTGCGCTTACCTTGATCGGTTTCCAATCGCTTTTTATTTCTTTCTTGCTTTCCGCATTTAAGAAATTATTGATATTAAATGCCATGTCCGCCTCCTTTGCCTTGTACCCTATTTGGGTACTCGTCCAGTATTTACTAGGTGCGCGGCACATCTACCGCGTGTAAATCGGTATCTAATTTATACCAACCTTCCAACTCCAAAATAAATTTAATGTGTCCGGTCTTTGCGCTGATCTGTGTAATAATATCCGTAATTTCCATAATCTGCATTTCGCTGTCCTTTTCAAACTGCACCCGATCGCCTATCTCATAAGGGCATTTGGCTTTAAATTTAAGCATCTGCATGATCCGCGCCCTCCAAATACTCTAAGACAAACTTTTTATAATCCTGTGCCGCGCCGCATCTTACCGAATATTCTACAAGCGGCATTTTTGCAAATGTGCTTTCGTTCACTTTCTTTTCCGTTCTCCGGATCTTCTGTGCATACACCGGCAACCCACGCGCCTGCAGCTTTTCAATGTTCAAATTATTCACATCGTTGTTTTGGTACTGTGTCACAAGGCAGCCAGAAAAATTTAGTGTTTCGTTGAAATCTTCCTGCACCTGCGCGATCTGCTCTAACAGAATGTTTAAACCGTCAAATGAATACTGATCCATAAAGATCGGCATAATCACATCATTTGTCATTACAAGCGCGTTAATGATACTCATGTTAATATCTGGCGCGTTGTCGATGATGCAGTAATCATACTTGCCGCTTACTGCTGCCAGTGCCTTTTTAAATCGCGTCTGCTGCTGCCTGCCCGCGTCTACTACGGTTTTAAGGTTCGCCTCCAGTAGATCCATGTTTGCGGTTATAATGTCGATGCCCTCATAATTTGTCTTCTTGATAATCTCGGAAACATCAAAATTTCTTTCCAACATTGCCCGCGCTATGGTGTCCTTGTCCTCGGTGTCGTACCGGTCAAACGCTTTAGAGGCGTTACCCTGCTTGTCATTGTCAATAACAAGCACTTTCTTTTTGTGTACTGCTGCCAGTGTGTACGCCATGTTTACCGCCGTTGTGGTCTTTGCTACGCCGCCTTTTAAGCTGATGATTGAAATTGTTTGCATTTGCTAATCCTCCTTGAATTTTAATTAAATGGCTATTCGCCCTGCTCGCCGTCCGGTATCTGCATAAAATCATTGCTCGCCGGTTTTCCCTCTGTTGCCCGCTTGCTTTGTTCTTCTGTCAATCGCTAAAGTGTAGTGTGCTACCGGCACTGGCTGATCGCCCATTGTGTAACGAATTTTGGGATCACGCACCAACCGCCCCATGAAATGACATTTATTCATACTTTCGATAACCTCCACATTGTTAAAATTGTTTTTGCATCATACCCGCACTGTACGCTTTCAAGTGCCAAATTATCGGGCATACCCGCATATAACAGCACTTTCAGATTGTCAAGCAATATCAAATACGCCTCGAAACCGTAAAAATGTTTTCTCGGATCTAGTGCGCCTGCTGCCTGCTGTGCAAAGTCAAAAGATACAACCGCCGTGATCTCGTTTAGAATCCTCTGTTCATCTTCCCGCTGCTGCAAAATCTCTTTTTCAAGCTGCTTTATGATCTCTGTCATAGCCATATAGCACCCCCTACAAATAAGACTTGCCATAACGCGCCCGAAATTCCTCCCTGCTGCCGATCTTCGCCTCATACACCGCCTGCCCTAAAATCTTTGACAGCTTTTCAGCCATAGGGTTATCATGTACGCGATCGGTTGCCTTTCCCATGTTATGACAATTATTGCAGGCGGGTACTTTCAAACCGTCCTGCTCTGCCAGTTCTCTAACGCCGCTGCCGAATAATAAATGATGCTCGCACTCTGCTGGTCTGCCGCAAAAGAAACACATCTTTTCATGTTCTGTTACAATGCTTTTTGTCTTTCCCATAATCTGCCGCCTTTCTGCTTTTTAATATCGTTCGTACTGTTTGCGCCGCTTTTTCTTTGTCGGCTCCGGTTTCCCCTCTGCTGCCTCTCGTGCCTTTAGCAGATATTTCATGCAATAAATATCAATGTGGAAACCATTTATAATGTTTACCGCCTCTAATTCTGTTACGCCGCACCGCTCCTGCAGTTCTATCCGCAATGCCCTGCGCTCCCCTATGTCCTGTATGCCGTTATACGGCAGGGCTTCCGCCCTATTCCTGTATATATAAGCTATTTCGCGTGTCAAAAGCTCCATCGTATGCCCCCTTGCTATACCGTTATGCCCTTTACTTCATTTGTTGGCTGCCCGCCCCTGAATACTACGATCATGCTTGGGAATGGTGCCGGATCCTTGCTTTTCTCTCCGTCTACCTCGAAATTAAGCCGCCCTTTGATAAACCGTATTTCTGCTTTGCCTAAAATGAAATCGTGAAACATTTTTGTATCTGTGCGGGCAGGTATCAGCATAACCACGATGATCCCCCCCTGCGCCTCTTTATAGCACTTTTCCACCCATGCAATCTGACCGGCATTTGATTTTGTTTTCCGGCTGTACGGCGGGTTACAAAATACCGTTTCGCCCGCCCATGACTGCGCCAAACCGTCCTGCTCCTTTGTGTAATATTTGGCACATTTGTGGTTGTCATCATCGGCGCATGGATCCAATGTAAAACAAAATTCTTTGTTGAGTGCATCGAAAAGATCCTGCGGGGTTCCCCAATCGTCCTTACCGGTGCTAAAGTGTACCTTATCCATTTTCTGCCTCCTTGTTTTTCAATTCCTTTTCCGCAAGCTCTATGAATATCTGCGCCCGCTCTATTGCTCGCTTATTCGCCGCTATTTTTGCCTCTGCTATTCCTTTTAACCAAACCCATTTCGGAATGTCTTTATCATGCAGATATTTCTTTAAATCGGTTTTTGCTTTTTCTAAAGCCTCATGCAGATCGCCGGAATAAATCGCTTTATATGTGTTTTTCTTTGTTGTTACTTTCCATGTTGCCGCCATTCTCTCCCCCCTATGAATTGTCGCCGCGCATCTGTGCCGCAAAACCGTTTTTAAAGATCTGCCAGTTTTCGGCGGTTCCAAACCGGTATACTTGTATCTTTCCGGCTTTCCAGTCCTCCGCGATGCCGTACCCTAATCCCTTTTCCTTATTGATCCAAAAGATACGAATATTAAATGTGTCGCTATAAATGTTGTCCTTTTCGTAAAATACCTGCCTGCTCTCATGCTCTAAAATGCAGAATGTGAAAAAGTCTATCATCGCATCGTAAATTTGATTTATCAGTTTTTCATCTGTCAATCTTACTGCCGGTTCCGGCATTTTGTTATAATCCAGTACCATTTAGTCGCCCTCACTTTCTTTCGTTTGTCCTAAAATAATTTTTCTGAATATGCTTTCAAAAATTGTTACCGGTATACTGTTACCCGCCTGCTTATAAAGTGCCATTGCGTACCGTCCGTTTTTCTCTTGTACTGCTGCCGCCGCCTCAAAATCTGCATCTGTGTAACCTTGCAGCCGCCAACATTCGCGCTCTGTCAAATAGCGATATTTCCCGCCGCCTAAATCTATA
>Ga0137297_10965_pt1 | contig 18376 bp, 14 predicted proteins | sample RamsorincwithD2O_FD_97191 | JGI IMG/M metagenome (GOLD analysis project Ga0137297, IMG submission 97191) | Mouse cecal microbial communities from Vienna, Austria - Mucin amended with D2O | ecosystem: Host-associated > Mammals > Digestive system > Large intestine > Cecum | place: Austria: Vienna... | reverse complement strand
GAAAGGCTTCCCGATTTTCTGGAAAGAAAATCAAGGGAAAACGGGGAGGGATTTTCTTATGTTTCCTGCGATTTCGGCCTGTATAAGAGAAGGGATCCAAAGGGATTTGAAAGGCTTATGGATGTTTTGGAGCCTGAGGACAGGGAGTATATAGGAGGAATTTGCTGGGAGCGGAAAATGGCCTATCACCGCCTGAATCAGCGGATGCGAAGGATTGCGGCCCGTCTGGGAAAGGCAGGCCATCCAGAGGTGTGCTATTTTATAAAGTCCAGGGAGAAGGTACGGCTTTGAGAAGATTCCCCCCCCGTGAAAAGTAACAAATATGGTTAGAAAATGTAAAAAAATTCTCAAAACCACTGGACTATTTTGCGGTTTTGTGAGAAAATACTAGCAGGTATGATGTGATTAATTTAACGATTCCATGGCTGATAGTCCAACGAACGGGAGGAGGATTTAAGCGGTGGAGCTGTTAAGCCGCGTACTTCAGGAAATTACATAGTTGAAAGGAGTTTTAACATGATTTATTCACATGAAGTTGAGAAGATGTGCACAGTTGCACAGGGCGTTCATCATGGCGCTGCTCCTATTCCGGAGGAAGCAAAATGGGTGAAATCCAAACAGGTTTCCGACATTTCCGGATTGACCCATGGTATTGGCTGGTGTGCTCCCCAGCAGGGCGCATGTAAGCTGACCCTTAATGTTAAGGAAGGCATCATTCAGGAGGCTCTGGTAGAGACCATCGGCTGTTCCGGCATGACTCACTCCGCAGCTATGGCATCTGAGATACTTCCCGGCCTGACCGTTTTGGAGGCTTTAAATACCGACTTGGTATGTGACGCGATCAATACCGCTATGAGAGAGCTGTTCTTGCAGATCGCTTACGGCAGAACCCAGAGTGCATTCTCTGAGGACGGGTTGCCCATTGGCGCCGGCTTAGAGGATCTGGGCAAAGGGCTTCGTTCTCAGGTTGGTACAATGTACGGAACCTTAAAGAAGGGACCTCGTTACCTGGAGATGGCAGAAGGATATGTGACCGGAATCGCACTGGATGCAGATGACCAGATTATTGGATATCAGTTTGTAAGCCTTGGCAAGATGACTGATTTTATCAAGAAGGGTGATGATCCCAACACCGCATGGGAGAAGGCCAAAGGCCAGTACGGCCGCGTTGCAGACGCAGTAAAGATTATCGATCCGAGACAGGAGTAAGGGAAAATTTACGCGGAATGCAGATTTTTCCGCTTAGCAAAGGTCGCAGGGCGGAGTTTGCGTTTCCCGAGAAGCCAATACAGGTAATTGAAGGAGGAATTAAAAGTCATGGCATTATTTGAATCCTATGAGAGACGTATCAAACAAATTGATGCTGCACTGAACAGCTATGGAATTGCTTCCATTGAAGAAGCAGAGAAGATCACCAAGGATGCGGGGCTTGATGTATATAAGATGGTTGAAGGTATTCAGCCGATCTGTTTTGAGAATGCCAAATGGGCATACACCGTAGGTGCTGCCATTGCCATTAAGAAGGGTTGCCGGAGAGCAGCTGACGCGGCCGCCGCCATCGGAGAGGGTCTGCAGGCATTCTGTATTCCCGGTTCTGTGGCAGATCAGCGTAAGGTTGGTCTGGGACACGGCAATCTGGGCAAGATGCTTTTGGAAGAGGAGACCGACTGCTTCGCTTTCCTGGCAGGCCATGAGTCCTTTGCAGCAGCAGAGGGCGCTATCGGTATCGCTGAGAAAGCCAACCGCGTTCGTCAGAAACCGCTGCGTGTTATCTTAAACGGTCTTGGAAAGGATGCAGCTCAGGTTATCGCCAGAATCAACGGTTTTACCTTTGTTGAGACCGAGATGGATTACTACACCGGCGAGGTGAAGGAAGTATACAGAAAGGCATACTCCGATGGCCCCCGTGCCAAGGTGAACTGCTACGGCGCCAATGATGTGACCGAGGGCGTTGCGATCATGTGGAAGGAAGGCGTGGACGTTTCCATCACCGGTAACTCCACCAACCCCACCAGATTCCAGCATCCCGTTGCCGGTACATATAAGAAGGAGTGCGTGGAGAAGGGCAAAAAGTATTTCTCCGTTGCATCCGGCGGCGGCACCGGCCGTACCCTGCATCCCGACAACATGGCAGCAGGTCCGGCTTCCTACGGCATGACCGATACCATGGGACGTATGCATTCGGACGCTCAGTTTGCAGGTTCTTCTTCCGTGCCGGCGCATGTGGAGATGATGGGCCTGATCGGCGCAGGCAACAACCCAATGGTTGGTATGACTGTGTCTGTGGCAGTTGCCATTGAGGAAGCCAGTAAAGCAGGCAAATTCTGATGTATTTGTACCAAAAATTTAGAAAATAATATATAAAGAGATACAAAACGCCATAATTCAAAAGAATTATGGCGTTTTTATATACAGTATCAATATATTTTGCTGTGAACACTATGGGTGGGAGCGGCAGAGATGTATCTTGTGCACCAACCACAGGAAATATGAAAAAGCCTGAATTTGTGCGGATTCTGGAGATTTAGAGATTTGTGCATTAAATAAAGCTGAGTTCGTAACCCTCATACAACCCTCACTAATAACCCTTATTTTTTGAATATTTTATGGGTATTAGGAAATTTAATGAAAGCAACCTCAAATCAGGAAAAAGCAGCTTTTCATATGCTATAACCTATTTTTGGTACAAAAAATATGTTGACTTTTTGTTTAGATTTGCATATAAATAGTATAAGACCTATAGTAGATAATGTGCTAATTTTAGATGAGAATTTTTTTGAAAAATGTAAGAGAGATGCGGTAGTCAGATATTAAAGCTGAGTAATATAAAGCGAGTTGATAACCCTCATGTAGCACTCAAATGGCTTAAAAATGCTGTAAAATCAAGGGTTACTGCAACTGTGGAGGAAGCGGCGAAGGCTGGAAAGTTCTAAAGAATAGCGTATTTTCAAAGGCTTCCGTTGACGTGGGTTGTCAGCGGAAGCCCTAAATTTGCTACATAATAGACATATAATAGACAAGTGATAGACATTGGGTAATGGACAGATTGGAGGTTGGTGGTAATGAATATCCATATAGAAAATCAAAAACTGCCAGATATTTATATGAGTAGAGGCCATCAATGTTATCTGGATTCTGTGAGGGGGAAGTTAGTCTACATAACCCCGGAGGAAATAGTCCGGCAGAGAATGATATCCTATTTGTTATATGAGCTTCATGTGCCGAAAGAAATGATAACAGTGGAGGCGCGTCTTTTAGAATATGGTATCCGTTCCAAGAGAAGGGCGGATATTATTGTACATGGAAGAAATGAGGATGGCACAAGGTATCCTGTGCTGGTGGTTGAGTGCAAAGCTCCGGATGTGTATCTGGATGAAAAGACCCATACACAGGTTTTTGACTATTGTGATGAACTTGGCGCAGACTATGCAGTTGTAGTGAATGGGTATGAGTGGTTCTGTTATAAATATAATGCTGATAAGCAGAAGTATGATGAGAAACACAACTTCCCTTATATGAAGAAATACTGACAGGAAAATATGAGTTGAGAGATTTGGGTATAAAGCCAAAGCGTATCCCTTTTGAAAACTATGAGAATTTTCTGAAGGAAGAGTTTGAGAGCTATTCAGAAGATTATTATGGAACAGATATAAGTAAGACTACTCCCATGCCCATTGCGAAAGCAGCGCTAAATCTTTGTGAGGCTCTTTTGGATCTTGACCACAAGATGCCAGAGGGTCAATATGGTTTATTTCGTTTAGTTCAGGATTATGGGATTTGTATGCTTTCTTATGGAAATGCGGGAGGCGGCTCATTTTATGGCCCATATCGTTCTTTTTTTGATTGAGAGGAGCAAAAGCATGGAGTTTGTTTCTTTTAGTTTTAGCACCTATGTAAATATGGATAAGCCAGATGTTGTAAAGCCCTGCTTATGCGTAGCCCATGATGACGAAAAAGAAACTCACCATGCTCTGCAGTTAGTGTTTGAAAACAATATCCAGGTAATCGGTGATGAGGTGAGATTTTACCATCATGGAAGAATTGCGGTCGGGAACAGAGGAAGCGGTAGGGTTGATGAGCTTCGTATGTTTGTGGAAGAGCGATATCCAGAGATTGTAGCAGGCAAAAGGTTTTATATGGGAAGTCTTGTCAATGACCGACAGTGGAATATTGATGAGCCGGATGTTATTAAATTGCTCGAAAGGCTGATTACCTATGCATTGATCAGGGATGAATATCGTGATTTTGTTAAGACAAACCGTTAATACTAATGTTTGGAGGGATGTAGTATGCGAAAGATAACAATCGATTGGTCTTACCCTATGGATATCGATAATATCCTGAATGACAGCCGCATGAGCGATATTGGTATTTACTATATAACTCGTAATTTTGGGGGTAAAATCTCTGATCTGTATATTGGAAAAACCATATACAGTTACAAGAGCCGGTTAGAGAGCCACTGGTGGTATTGGCTGGATAATTATCGTGGTAAAAAGTATGTCAGGTTGGGTAAAATAGTCAAGCCGAAATCTCTATCAGCCGAGAACCTAAAACAGCTTATCAATGACGCAGAAGCAACGCTGATATTTTGCTGTAGGAATCAGTTGATATACAATACTATGTGTATGAGTAGCTGCAGTCCATCACAGAGGCTCCACATCACGAATACAGGACGAAGAGGTAATATTCCCGCTGAGGTCTATATTCCTGATGATGAGTGGATTGAGTATTAGTTTTTATAAAAGGGGCAACCTGAAGCGGTCGCCCCCTTGAATTATCGTAAACGGTATCTGCGTGTGGGTACCACAAACATAGCAATCATTGTGATACAGATAAAACGGAATCGGAAAGAGAGGATATAAAGATCAGGAAAAAGGGAGGAGCCGACAGCTACTGCGATAGCTGCCGGCGATTATGAAAAAAATTTATCCGAATGTCATAATTAAGTAGGTGTTGCTTTGTCTTGTTTGATGATATTAGTATACGTGGGAGATGTGAAGGAAGTTTAGCTGAAATATAGAATATCTGTGAACAATTGTGAACAAAAAATGAACAGCGAAAGCGGAAAAGATTTTTCTTGCGAAACCCCGTGCTTTGTAGTAAAATAACTTTTATAAAATATTTAAAAAAAGGGGAAATGTATGAAGGCGGAACGGGGAGAGGAGCGAAGGGAAGTCCGGCGGACGAATCAGGCCCGTATTGCAAAGCTGATTATGGAGGCAGGGAGTATTTCCAAGGGAGAGATCGCTGCCAGACTGGGGTTTAGTATGCCGACTACACTCCAGCATATAAAAGAGCTGACAGAGGCAGGGTATATTACCGAGAGCGGGGAATATGGCTCCACCGGGGGACGAAAAGCAAAAATGCTGTCTATTGTGGGAGATATGGGGTTTGCCGCGGGAATGGACATTACAGAAAACTATATTTCTTATGTGCTCATGAATCTAAAAAGAGAATTGGTGAGAAAAGCGCGGATCCGCCTTCCCTTTAGCAAGGATTTTTCTTATTATGAGGCCATGGGCAATTGGCTTCAGGTGTTTTTAGAGCAGGCGGGGATGGAGCGGGAGAAGATATTGGGGGTGGGAATCTCCCTTCCGGGGCTGGTGAAGCCGGAGGAAAAACTTCTGATTCATTCCCATGTGCTTCAGGCGGATAATATAAGCTTCAAAAGATTTGAGAGTATGATTGGCTATCCTTGTATCATTGACAGTGACGGAGGCGCGGCTGCATATATGGAGCTGTCGGGAAAAGCGCGGGACGGGGTTTATCTGTCGCTCAATGATACGGTGGATGGAGCGGTTTATCTGGGCAGGGCCATGTATTCGGGGGAGAATTTTTACAGTGCCCGGTTTGGCCACATGGTGATTGAAAAAGGGGGGCGTCCCTGTTATTGCGGAGGAAGGGGATGTCTGGATGCCTACTGTTCAGCCAGGGCTCTGCGGGAAGAGGACACAAGTCTCAATGTGTTTTTTCAGAAGGTAAAAGCCAAAGAAGAAGGGTATCAAAAGCGGCTGGACGAGTATCTGGACAGTCTGGCAGTGGCGGTTTCCAACTTGAGACTGATGTTTGGATGTGATGTCATTTTAGGAGGGCAGGTGGCAGGATTTCTGGAAAGATTCAGGAAAGAACTGGACCGCAGAGTGGCGGAGTACGACTGCCTGGATCCGGACACTTCATTTTTGAGGTTGGGAAGCAGTCTTCCGGAGGTGTCTGCCTGCGGGGTGGCCGCCCGATTTACGGATTGTTTTTTCCAGATTCTGTAAGAAATGAAAAAGATTTATAAATTAATTAATAAAAGAAAAACGATATATTGCCATGCTGCGGAATAGACATTAAAAGAAAAATATTCCGCAGCATTTTTATATGGGGTAAGACCAAATAACATTCTGCCCTTGCAATATATCATTTGATCAGGAAGCTTTTTAGGAGCGCAGGCGAATCCAGAAAAGCTTCTGCTTACAGACATAACTGTGAAATATCTGTGAAGTGGTGGAAATGTCAGTTTCCATCTGATAAAATACACATAAGATTGATGGATATGAAATGTTGAGAGCAGAATAAAACAGAAAAAGCAGAAAGAGCAAAAGGAGACGAAAATGGATATGGATTCGCTGAAGGTGCTGGTGGTGGATGATGAAGCCAGAATGAGAAAGCTGGTTCGTGATTTTTTGAGTGTCAAGGGTTTTCAGGTCCTGGAAGCAGAGGACGGGGAGCAGGCTGTGGAAATGTTTTTTGCACAGAAGGATATCTCCCTGATTTTATTGGATGTGATGATGCCAAAGATGGATGGATGGGAGGTGTTAAGGTCTGTCCGCCAGTATTCTCAGGTGCCGATTATTATGCTTACGGCCCGCGGGGAGGAGAGAGATGAGCTGCAGGGCTTTAAGCTGGGTGTGGATGAATATATTTCCAAGCCCTTCAGTCCGAAGATTCTGGTGGCCCGGGTGGAGGCGATTTTGCGGAGAAGCCGGGGAAGTTCCACGGATGTGACGGAGGCAGGGGGAATCCGGGTGGACAAGTCCGCTCATCAGGTGACGATTGACGGACAGGTGATTGACTTAAGCTATAAGGAGTTTGAACTTTTGACCTATTTTATGGAAAATCAGGGTCTGGCACTGTCGCGGGAAAAGATTCTTAACAATGTGTGGAACTATGATTATTTTGGAGATGCCAGAACCATAGATACCCATGTGAAGAAGCTGCGGAGCAAAATGGGTCAGAAGGGGGATTATATAAAAACCATCTGGGGAATGGGATATAAATTCGAGGTGAGTGAATAGATGAAGGATTCTCTGAGGAATTCCATTCGCCACCGGATTATGCTGATTTTTGTAGGGCTGATGACAGCAGTGCTCTTTTTGGTCTGGGCAATCAACAACTGGTGGCTGGAAAAGTATTATATTGATGAAAAAAGGAAGGAGATGGAGGCTGCTTACAGTGAGATTGACAGAACCGTGCTGGAAAAGACCGGTGACGGGGCGAGTGTCGGAACTGTAATTGCAGAGGAGCTTCAAAGGGAGCTGGATACTTGGTCCCGGTTGGAGGCGTCCGGTCCGGAGAGGGAGGCTGATTTTAGAGAGCAGGAAGAGGCCGGTTCGGATAAGGGGGAAAAGACAGGCGGGGAGGAAGGCCAGAGGACTCTTCTGGGGCTTATTCGGGGGTACGGGGAAAAGAACAACATTAATATGGTTCTTATTGACAGCAATACGGGGGCCACGGTGCTGGGATCCGGACGGGACAGCGATTATCTGGTGCAAAAGGTTCAGAGGTATGTGCTGGGTATCACTGCAAAGCGTGCCAACACCTTGAAAAAGCATGAGAATTATGTGATAGAGACCAACTATGATTCTCGGTCCCGGTCCAGCTATATGGAGAGCTGGGGCTTTTTGTCAGATAACCGGACCTTGTTTATCATGTCCATGCCTCTTGCCAGTATTCGGGAAAGCGTGATGCTTGCCAACCGTTTTACCACCTGTGTGGGATTGGCTGCTCTGATATTTGGCAGTGTTTTGATGTATTTTGTGACAAACCAGGTGACAAAGCCATTGTTGCGTCTGGCGGCTCTGTCAGAGAGAATGTCGGAGCTGGATTTTGATGTCAAGTATGAGGGAAGCTCCCGGGATGAGATCGGGGTGCTGGGGCGAAGTATGAATACTCTGTCGGACAAGCTAAAGGAAACCATCGGGGCCTTAAAGCAGGCCAATCAGCAGCTTCAGCATGACATTGAGGAGAAAATCCAGATTGATGAGATGCGGAAGGAATTTATTGCCAATGTATCTCACGAGCTAAAGACACCGATTGCCCTGATTCAGGGCTATGCCGAGGGGCTGAGTGAGGGAATGTGCGAGGACAGGGAGAGCCGGGATTATTACTGTGAGGTGATCATGGACGAGGCCGGAAAGATGAATAAGATGGTAAAGCAGCTTCTCACCCTGAGCGCTTTGGAGTTTGGAAGTGATATGCCGGTGATGGAACGGTTTGATGTTCATGAGCTGATTGGGGAGCTTTTAAGCTCTGCGGGGATTTTGATTGAGCAGAAGGAAGCCAGGATTATTTTTGAGCCGGACGGGCCCTTGTATGTGGAGGCGGATGAGTTCAAAATCGAGGAGGTTATGACCAATTATCTGAATAATGCCATGAATCATCTGTCCGGCGAGAGGGTGATCCGCATATGGACAGAGCGTTTTAAGGATCAGACAGTGGTTCGGGTGTACAACTCGGGAGAGGCGATTCCCCAGGAGGATATACCGAATTTGTGGACAAAGTTTTACAAGGTTGACAAGGCCCGTACCCGGGCATACGGGGGAAGCGGAATCGGCTTGTCCATTGTGAAGGCGATTATGGATGCCCATCACCAGAGCTGCGGAGTGCGGAATGTGGAGGGCGGAGTGGAGTTTTGGATTACTTTGAAAGTTTGGCGCTCCGGCGCTGAACTTTGCGAAAATGAGGGCGCGAAGTGACATCTTTTACTCCCATTTTCTGAGCATCCGCCGAGTAAAAATATTGACGAAGGGCAAAGGCAGACTTTATTATGGAAAATCATAATAAAGTCTGCCTTTTTGTTGTAATATCAGAAATAAAACATATTTCATGAGTATTTTGAGCTGCTGTTTGGGTAGGTCTGCAGTGAATGTATCTGAACTGCGGCTATTTTGATTTCAGGAAGGCCGGGCAACTACACAGGAGAAATCGGGTGGTCGGCCAGTGTATCTACATGTCCAAGCACGAGGAGCCTATCCCTGCATTTCCGAAAGGTCAGGAGGCTGCAATGGGTAATATGTATGGTTATGTGCGGGTGAGCACAAGAGAACAGAATGAGGAGAGGCAGATGATAGCAATGAGCCAGGTAAAAGTACCGGAAAAAAACATCTATATGGATAAGCAGTCGGGAAAGGATTTTGAGCGTCCCATGTATCATCGTATGGTGGGAAGGCTGCAGGAGGATGATCTTTTATATATCAAGAGTATTGACCGCCTGGGGAGGAATTATGAGGAGATTCTGGAACAGTGGCGTATGCTGACAAAGGAGAAAAAGATTGATATAGTGGTGCTGGACATGCCGCTTTTGGACACCCGGAGAGGAAAGGATCTGATGGGCACATTTTTAAGCGATATTGTATTGCAGGTTTTGTCCTTTGTGGCGGAAAATGAGAGGGAAAATATCCGGCAAAGGCAGAAGGAGGGGATTGAGGCGGCCAGAATACGGGGCGTCCGGTTCGGAAGGCCGGAGGAACCTCTTCCGGAGAATTTCGCAAAGGTATTCCGGCTTTGGATATCCAAGGAAATATCCGGGGAGAGAGCTGCCCAGCTATGTAATATGTCAAGGACATCCTTTTACCGGAAGGCCGGAAAAATGAGGGGCGCAGGCAGCAAATAACCGGGCAGTGAGCCGGGAAGGAGGAAGCCCTGTCTAAGCGGATATATTTTCAGCCAAACAAAGCCCCCAAAAGCCCGTAGGACAGAAGAGACATAATAATTGTTGCCAGAATGATTCCCAGCAGGATGGCCGGAAAGGATTTGCGGATTTTCATGTGAAGCAGGGAGGCTACCAAAGAACCGGTCCATGCGCCGGTGCCGGGAAGGGGAATTCCCACAAAAAGAACCAGCCCCCAGAAGCCATAGGTCTCCACCTGGCCCTTGTGTTTGTCCGCCTTTTCCCGCACCCACACGGCAATTCGATCCAGAAAAGGAATCTGCTCCATAATATCAAGCACCTTTTCAATAAGAAGAAGGATAAACGGAATGGGGAGAAGATTGCCGATGATACATAAAGGGATTGCCCTTAAAACCGGCACGTTCAAAAGGGCAGGGGAAGCGGCGAGAAGCCCTCCTCTCAGCTCTAAGATGGGAATCATGGAGATGATGAAAATAATCATTTCGCCGGAAACCTTTCCGCCCAGGGCGGAGGTAAGCCATTGTACTAATGAATCGGTCATGGATGAACCTCGTTTCTACAATTCTTGTGAGAATCCTGCCATTTTTACTGCCGGTAAATACCGGTAAAAGAGGCAGGAAATCTTTAACATTATATGCGAAGAAGGAGAAAAATTCAATGAAAATATACAAAAACTTTATATCCATTCTCTTAGCTGCTCAAACAATGTCACATCATCAGCCTTTAAGCGAATGTTGGAGGCAGTCTCCCGGCCATCGGGGGTGGTTACGCGGATCTCAATGACCGTTCCCTCCTGAATGCTCTTCTGGCAGACGGCAGAGAGAAACTTAGGAAATTTCGGATGGTTGGAACGGAACGTATCCCAGGTGTTTTTGAATTGGAGCAGGTTCATGGGGTTCATAAAAATTCCTCCTTGTCTAATCGGTATGGGTATGCACCGCTTTGCGGCATATGTCAGCTGATATAAAATCAGAAACAGTATACCACATTTTTCTGACTTTTGCAGGAATATTTTATGGAAAATCCCTCTGTCGCAGGAATGAGAAATATGGTAGACTTAAGCTGTGTTTTAAGGCTCTGCTGTAAAAAGGAGATTTTGAAAAGTATGAAGCGTCTGTGGAGACTGTTGGGAGTGCTTTTTTTGATGGCATTTCTTATGAATATGATGATTGAGCTGGTCAGCAGAAAATCAGTGGTGTCGCTGGCTGATTATATGGCCGGAAGGCCTTTAGTGTTTCTTGTAAATACACTTTTGGTGCTCACTTTGTTTTTGCCGGTTCTTTTTGTGCGGCGAAAGTGGTTTGTGATTGCTGTGGCTGTAGTGGTGTGGGCTGTGGCCGGGGTGACAAACGGCGTGCTTTTGATGTTCCGGACCACGCCCTTTACAGCCACGGACTTAAGGCTTATCAAGTACGGGGCGGCCCTTTTAACTACCTATCTGTCCTGGCAGCAGATTGGGGCGGGGATTTTTTTGACAGCGGCAGCGGCTTTTTTCTGCATCTTTATATGGAAAAAAGCGCCTGTGGATCCGGAGCCGGTGAATCTTACCCAGTCGGCCTGTGTGGCGGCAGTGGGAATGGCTGCCATATGGGGAACATTAAACCTTGCCATGATGAGCGGGCTGGTGGCTCTTCATTTCGGAAATATCGGTCAGGCCTATATGGATTACGGTTTTCCTTACTGCTTTGCCAACTCGGTGTTCAATACGGGGATTGCCAGGCCGGAGGAGTATGACCGGCAGGTGGTGGCGGAGTTAGAGGAGGAAGAGCTGGTGCCGGAAAATTGTCAGACCGGGGGCATGTGGAAGGGGTATTACCGGCCTGCAGGGGCTAACGGTGTGAAATACGAGACGCCGGACATTATTATGGTGCAGCTGGAATCCTTTTTTGATCCGGAGCTCTGGAAGAATAATCCGGTGAAGGAGGATCCCATTCCCTTTTTCCGGTATCTGGCAGACCATTACCCTTCCGGATATTTAAATGTTCCCTCGGTGGGGGCGGGGACGGCCAACACGGAATTTGAGTGTATAACCGGAATGAACCTGGATTTTTTCGGGCCGGGAGAATATCCCTACAAAACGGTTCTTCAGAAAAAGGCCTGTGAGAGCTTGGCTTTTGTCATGAAGGAATTGGGATACCGCACCCATGGGATTCACAATAATGAAGGTACTTTTTATGACCGGCACAAGGTTTTTGCCCAGCTGGGCTTTGACACCTTTACTCCAGTTGAATATATGTATGACATTTCCCGGAATCCTATGGGCTGGTGCCGGGATGAGGTGCTGGCGGATGAGGTTATACAGGCACTTGACTCGGACGGCGAACCGGATTTCATCTATGCAATCTCGGTTCAGGGACATGGAAAATACCCTTCCTTTGCCTATTATTGCGAGCAGATCCACGACATGAATCTGTTTGTGGAAAAGCTGGTATATCGGCTGGCGAAACGGGAAAAGCCGGCGGTGCTGGTTCTTTACGGGGATCATCTGCCGGGATTTGAGTGGAGCAGGGAGGAGATGGAAAATAATTCTTTGTACCAGACCCCCTATGTGATCTGGAATAATGTGGGAATGGTCAAGACAAAGAGGAATCTGGAGGCTTATCAGCTTGCGGCCCATGTGCTGAATCTTCTTCACATCCATGAGGGCACCATGCTTCGTTTTCACCAGCATCATTTAAATGAAGAAAGCGAGAGTGAGGAAGACTATCTGGAGGCTATGCAGGTGCTGGAATATGATATACTTTACGGAGATGAGGAGGTTTATGACGGTAAATCGCCCTTTGAGGCCACCCGGATGCAGATGGGGATTTTGCCGGTGGTCCAAAGATCTGTCACCCGGCAGGGGGAGAAGATTGTGGTGCGGGGGGAAAACTTTAACGAGTACTCGAAAATCTGTGTGGATGAGAAGCCTGTGGAGACGGTTTTTGTAGAGAAAGGCCTTTTGAGGGCGGACGGGGTTCTGTTTAAGGAGGGTCAGGAGATAACGGTTTGGCAGATCGGCAGGGACAAGGTGCCGTTGGGGATGGCGCAGAAGGCGGGAGGGAGTTAAGATGGCATATCAGAATGAATGGCTTCTCTGGGAAGCAGAGGATGAAATCGATGAGATTGAACACAGGCCTCCGACAGAGGAATTTCTGTTTTATCAGGCAGTGGCTAACGGGGACCTGGATGCAGTCAGAAAAAATTGTGAACAGGAGCGCTTCCTGGACAGCCAGGGAGTCGGTGTATTGTCCAGAAATGCCATTACCAATCTGAAATATCATTTTGTCATCACCACGGCCATGATCACACGCCTGTGCAAGCAGAAGGGCATGGAGCTGGAGCTGGCATTTCGGATGAGTGATTTTTATATTCAGAAGCTGGACGATATCCACACCATAGAAGGAGTGAGGAATCTTCATGATGTCATGGTTCTGGATTATACGGAAAAAATGCGCAGAATCTGCCGCAGCGATACCAATTCCAGGCATATTAATATCTGTAAGGAATATATATACTCCCACATAAAGGAACGGATCACCGTTGAGGATCTGGCAGAAGTATTGGGCGTATCCGCCAGCTATCTCTCCCGGCTGTTTAAGAAAGAGACCGGGGATTCGGTCAGCGTCTATATTCGCAGACAGAAGATTGAGATGGCAAAAAACCTGCTGCAGTACAGTGAGTATTCCATGATTGAAATTGCCAACCGCCTGTCCTTTTCCTCTCAGAGCCATTTTATCCAGCAATTTAAGGAGGTGGCGGGTATGACGCCCAAGAAATACAGGGATTTAAACCATGCGATTCAGTGGGATATTGAGATTGGTTCGCAGCCGGACGGGCAGGAAGACGGTTAAAAGGCAAAGAGGCGGCCCCAAAACAGGCTCATACAATTATTGTATGAGCCTGTTTTGGGGACAGCCCTTTATTTTTGTGAGCAATGAGCCAGGCGCCGTGTTTGCACGAGCGTTTGACCGGGAACGGCTTTATCAGAGAGTCAGCCGGATCTCATTGTCTTTTTTCAGAATATCAGAGGGAATATAGGGTTCCGTCAGAGAACTGCCGTTTACCACCAGCTTCTCCCATCCGGATTCCCGCCCATGAGGATTGTCAATCACAATATGCAGATGCTTTCCCCGGAAGTCCTTGTGGATTTCCAGATGATCCCAATCCCCGGGAATCGCCGGAGAGAGCCGGATTCCGTTGATATCGGGGCGGATTCCCAGGATTCCCTCCACGCATCCCACCATCATGGTTGAGGCGGTGCCGGTCAGCCAATGGACGTGGGAACGCCCCGGGTGTTTGCTGTCCCTGCCTTCCGTAAACTGTCCGTAGCAGTAAGGCTCCAGACAACGGATTTCTGCCTGGTCATTTTGGGCGGACGGTGCATTTTCCATGAAGCAGGCAAAGGCCCGGTCTCCTTGTCCGCACAGAGCCTGGGCCAGAACCAGCCAGCCCTGGGACTGGGAGAAGATTCCGGCATTTTCCTTTGTGCCCTGATTGTAAATCACTGCCAGGGCTCCGTCAAAGGCATGGGCATGATAGGGCGGATCCATCAGCAGCGCCCCATAGGGGGTGTTGAGCCGTTTCCATACGTTGTCAAGAGCCAATTCTGCCTGTTCTTTTGTGGCCAGCCCGCTGATGACGGCCCAGCTTTGGGGATTCAGCCACAGATTTGCCTCCGGGTCGGCCGCCGCGCCGATCCGTTCTCCGGCCTGTGTGTAGCCCCGGATAAAGCGGTTTTCATCCCAGCAAAAGCGCTGGATGATATCGGCGGTTTCCTCCTGTTTTTTCTTCAGATACGCCTCATACGTTTCGTCATTTTTATAATGAGCAAATTTTCTTAACAGAGCTATGGCATAGTAAAACTGCATGGCCACGAAAGAGGATTCTCCGTTTGCGCCCAGGCGCAGGCAGTCGTTCCAGTCGGCATAAAGCCCGGCCGGCATGCCGTGAGGACCCAGATGGTCAAAGGAAAATCCGACAGCGCGTTTTAAATGCTCATAGACGCTTCCCTCCCCCCGGTCGGCAAAAGGAATGACCTCATCCATAAACGCCATATTGCCTGTCTCTGCAATATATTTCCAGACGGTAGGAAACAGCCAGAGAGCATCGTCCGCACGGTAAGCCGGATGACCGGTTTCCTGACGGTAGGAGGCATCGTCCGGAGTGTCCTCGTGACCGGGGTTGTGGGTGAATTTTACAAGAGGCAGCCCGCCTCCGTTGGATGCCTGGGCGGAGAGCATGAAACGGATTTTTTCCGCAGCCATTTCCGGAGCCAGATGGATAATGCCCTGGATGTCCTGTACCGTATCCCGGTAGCCGTAGCCGTTGCGCAGGCCGCAGTAGATAAGGGAAGCAGCCCGGGACCAGGTAAAGGTCATAAAACAGTTGTAGGCGTTCCAGGTATTGATCATGGTATCAAATTCCGGGCTGGGTGTACGGACATGAAAATGCTCCAGCTTTTCCTGCCAATAAGCCTTCAGCCCGGCCAGCTCCCTGTCCACCGCTTCACGGGGATGTGCGTAGGTCTGAAGGATTTTTGCCGCTTGTGCGGAGGGCAGGGCTCCCAGAAGGAAAACCAGGGTTTTCGTCTCCCCGGGCTTTAGAAGAATCCTGCCGGACAATGCGCCGCAGGAATTTTCATTGTAGCTGAGTACATTTCCCAGATTTCCGGATTCCACCCCCTTAGGGTTGCCGTATCCGTGATACTTTCCGAGAAAATGTGATTTATCTCCGCAGTAGGAGGAGACGGTTTCTCCTGCCAGGCCGAAGAATCTTTCTGTCACGTTTTTCTGGTCCACCTGTTCGTTGGCCGAGAGCGTATCCAGATTGCCGTGAATCTGCTGTACAATCCGGTTCTCCTCAAACAGCGTCCGGGCAATGAAAAGGGAATACTGCAGATTCACCTGATCCTGCTCGTAATTATCATGATTGGTAAACTCGGCATAGCCGGTGAGCGTCAGCTCTCTTGGACTTTCCGATTCATTGCATACCGAAAGAGCCCACACCTCATAGCTTTTTTCCAGAGGAACATAATATACGGCTTCCGAGTGAATCCCTTCATAGTCCGCCTTCATTCTGGTGTAGCCCAGTCCGTGCCGGCACTCGCTTTTATACTTTTCCAAATCCTTTCCCACCGGCTGCCAGGAGGCTGACCAGTAATCACCGGACTCATTGTCACGGAGATAAAGATATCGTCCCGGCTGATCGAAATGATTAAAGACATACCGCAAAATCCGTCCGTTGGCTCCTGATTTGGCAAAGCTGTAGCCTCCGGCATTGTTGGAGATAATGGCCCCGTATTCCGGGGAGCCCAGATAATTGACCCAGGGGGCCGGCGTATCCGGCCGCCGTATTACATACTCCCGGTTTTCGTCATCAAAGTATCCGTAATTCATAATTTGCATCCATCCCTTCTATTGCTGAAATCCTAAATACGGTCTAATCCAATCGTACATAAATTGTTTGCTCTTTCCCGGACAGCCCGGCAAGCGTCTTCCTGGCAATCACCACGAAGGCGTCCTCATTGACTGCCAGTCTTTTTTCGTTTCCGGAATCAGAACGATCCCCGCCGAAGACGGCTGCTCCTATAATATATTCTCCGAAATCCTTTCTCCCAGGATTCTCATAAACAACCGTCACAGTTTTCCCGGCAAAGGGCACGGTAATGGAGGCCAGGTTTTTCTCATCAAATTGCTCTGCCAGAAGCCGGGGATACAAAATCAGATCTCCCGCCTCCCCCCGAATACCGAAAACCTCTGTGATCATGGTCATCATATACCAGCTGGCCGCTCCGGTCAGATACGAATACATTCCCCGCCCGTCCGAGCGGAAATACTCCGGAATGCCGGGATAGATATGGCTGGTCTCAAAATCAAGTGCCGTGTCGGCAAGACTTTTGAGAGCCTTCCACCCTTCCTTCACAAAGCCCCGGCGGTACAGGGCATTGGCATACATGACGGTCATATGGGAGAAGACTGCTCCGTTCTCCTTCTCCCCGTAGGCAAATCCGAACATCCGGCCCATGTCAAACTTCAGTTCATGAAAATCCGTGTTGAGGCGATAGCCTCCGATTTCCTTTTGGTAGAGATAATGATCTGCGCTTTTTACAATCTTTTGAATCTGCCGGTCTTCTGCCACACCGCCCATAATGGCAAATACCTGTCCGGTCAGCATCATCCGCACATGATCCGGATAAAAGCCCTCCACCTTACGGCCGTGATTGTCGTAATAGCTGTTAAACCATCCCTCGTTTTCTGCTTCAATCCACTCGTGGCTTCTCACATATTCCGTCAGCCAGTTGGCCTTCTGAATCAGATTGATTGCCAGGGCCGCCAGGGAATAGGGCTTGCGCCTGCCGTTTACCGTGTGGCGGCACCGGGCCCCATAATTCTTTAAAATCTGCTGCTTTTTGCTGACGTCATCAAAGGTTTTGGGATCATTATCCAGCAATATATCCAGTTCTTCCATGAGCTCAACGGAAGGGAAAGAATCCTGCTTTTCCAAAAGGCGGATCATGTGGGCCAGAGCCATCAGATTGCCTGCATAGGCACAGGTGAAGGCCACACTTTCTCCCCGGTCGGAGGCCATATCCAGGGCATCGTTCCAGTCCGCATCACGCAAACGGCAGATATTGTGGTCTCCCACTTCAAAAAAGGCGGTAAGCTGCTGAATCAGCAGGTGCTCCAGGATCGTCCCTATGTACACATCCTTCCCGGCTGTCAGCTGCCGGCTTCCCTGACCTTCCTCCCACAATACATCAACCTCTGTGCCCCGCATACACTGGGCATCCTTAAAATAGGAAACCGGCTCATTTAAAATATCAATATCTCCGGTTTGGTCAATATAAAGGCGGGTGGTCATAAGAGGCCAGAGGGCATGGTCCATCCACACCCGGCTGATTCCGTTGCGGTCCGCTAAAAAGCTGCCATCGCTGCTACCGATGATGGTGGCATTGGTACCGTCTATGCGCACGCCGCCAAAGTTTGCCGCAATCATCCGCCCTACATCCCGAGGTTCCATGAGAAGCAGGGAAAGGCAGTCCTGCCACAGATCTCTCCATCCCCGTCCGCCCCGGCCATAATCGTGGTGAGGCAGGAAGGAACAGCCGAACAGCCTGCGCAGAAACGGCTGAAAGCAAATCCATTTCATCCAGGCATCAAAATCCCTGTTTCCGGTGCGAAAAGAGACCGGTACCTGATTCCGCCAAAAGGCCTTTGTATCGGAAAAGGCCTTTTGCACCTTCTTTGCCGTGTTGTACTGCCGTGCTATGGCGTCAATTTCTTCTTCGCTGTTTTCCGCTCCCAGAAGAAGAATATAGTCTGCCGTCTGTCCGGGGGCCAGAGTAATCATCTCAAAGCAAAAGGCGCCCATGGCTTCCTTTCCGGCTGCATTGGCGCCGGAGGGACATCCGGGATACGGCTCGTATAAGGAGCGGGGGTGAGTGAAGGTGCCGCCCTCCCCGATAAAATTCTCCACTGTCGGGTAGAAGCTTTCCGG
>Ga0137297_10963_pt1 | contig 18442 bp, 18 predicted proteins | sample RamsorincwithD2O_FD_97191 | JGI IMG/M metagenome (GOLD analysis project Ga0137297, IMG submission 97191) | Mouse cecal microbial communities from Vienna, Austria - Mucin amended with D2O | ecosystem: Host-associated > Mammals > Digestive system > Large intestine > Cecum | place: Austria: Vienna... | reverse complement strand
GAAGAACAGGCTGAGGCAATGCGTCAGGCTGAAATCGGTGTGAACCAGATCTCGAGCGTAGTGGAGAGCAATGCCGCCACTGCAGAAGAAGCCTCGGCAACCAGTGAGGAATTATCCGCCCAGGCTACCATGCTGGATCAACTTGTAAGTCAGTTTGAGTTGAAGAAATAAGATACATAAAATAATTTCTATCTTAAAAATGAGGCCGGATGCATAGCAATCCTGCCTCATTTTTCTTAACATAAAGATGTCTTGTGTAACCTGGCATCCGTTGTTATCATATCTGCAGCGGCCCCTGCTTCTACCGGCCACTTCTCTGAAGAAGACAGACATTCTCTATGTTGTCTGTATAAGGGAACATATCCACAGGCGTTATCTCCATCACCCGGTACTTTCCTTTCTGGCCTTTGCCCGTCAGATACTCCAGGTCCCTCGCCAGAGTCTCCGGATTACAGGAAATATACACTACACGCTCAGGATACAGACGAAGCAGCGCATCCATGAATTCTTCCGTACTTCCGTTTCTGGGCGGATCCATAAAGACCACATCCACTTTCTCCTCTGCTTCCGCAAGCTGTCTCATGAATCTCCCTGCATCATTCTGATAAAAATCCGTGTTCTGAATCTGATTGATCCTGGCGTTTGCGACAGCATCCCGCACCGCATCCCTGTTCAGCTCCACGCCAATAACCTTTCCTGCCTGTCCGGCTGCCGTCAATGCTATGGTTCCAATGCCACAATATGCATCCACCACTGTCTCTTTCCCGGACAGCTGTGCATATTCCACCGCCTTATGATAGAGCGCTTCCGTCTGCACGGCATTGACCTGATAAAAGGATTTGGGTGATATCTTAAAAGTTCTGCCACAGAGTACATCTTCTATATAACCTTTTCCGTAAATAACCTGCTCCTTATCTCCCAGAACCATGCTGGTGCGCTTATTGTTGACATTGATGACAATCGTGGTTATCTCCGGATATAGTTTACATAATTCAGAAACAAAATTTTTCTTCGATGGCAGAATGGGTGACCCCAGCACCAGAACCACCATAATCTGTCCTGTCGTATGCCCCACACGGACAAGCACATGCCGCAGCAGACCGTACCCTGTATCCTCGTTATATGTCTTAATCTTAAAGGATTTCGCAAGCTCCCTGATAGAAAGAATGATCTGATCTGCCTTCTCGTCCTCCAGCATACAATGCTTCACCGGTACCACAATATGACTCCGCTCCTTATAAATTCCGGATACAATACCTTTGCCGCGTTGAAAATCAAAAACGGCATGCACCTTATTGCGATAATGTGAGGGATTCTCCATCCCGATAATGGGTTTTACTCTGCCAAACTTTTTTAAAAGTTTCTCTGCCTGCCTCTGTTTTCTTGCCAACTGCTCCTTATAAGGTAAGTCAATATACTGGCAGCCGCCGCATTTTTTGGAAACCTCACATAAACTTGGCTTTTTAATATTATTTTTGTTAGGATTATCTTTATAATTTCTATGATTGTCTTTCTGATCTCTATGATTGTCTTTGTGATCTCTATGATTGTCTTTCTGATTTCTATGATTATCTTTCTGATTATTTCTATGATTATCTCTATTGTTATTATCTTTATTGCTATAATTCTTATAGTCCGTCATGTCCTGCTCCTATTCTGTTGCGGCCGGTAAACTCCCGTTCATCCCTATCATCCATATTTCCATGCAATCATACAAGATTCTCTCATACAAAAAACTCTGAGAAGATTCCCAGAGCCATTATATCACATATAAATGCTGTCCTCCTGGCAATTTTCAACAGGAAAGCCTTTGTACATAAAATAAGGTAGACCCGCAACAGCCATTTTATGCCGAGGCAATCTGTACGCAATCAATCCCCTCCACCAAATCCCTGGCCAGTCCCGTGTCCGCTTCATTAATATGTATCGTAAACACATTTTTCTGACCATTGACATTACGAAAGAAACGCTCCCATAAGCGCTGTTCCTGCCACTCTACAAAGAAAGAAATGCGATTGGACACCAAAAGCTTTTCCAGCTTGTCCTTGCTCTCCACATTATAGACCTTACAAAATGAAATTTCATGATTAAAAAATAATGCGTTAAAATTCAATGCTGCCATATCGCCACCTCCAAACAACAAGTCTATTCTCTCTGTGATTAGCTTTATGTCAACTCATTTTAATTATTATATACCGAATAATGTAGAAATTGCAAGATATTTTGTTCATTTTCTACATGATAATTAAATATTTATGTAAATCTCTCAATCTTTGATATCCGTCCACGCCCTGTTTTGATTTTCCATCCAGTATTCTTTTCTCGTTTCATACTGCTCATTGAGCCAATCTGCCGCCTGTTCTACTCCCTCTTTGTTAAGCGGCACCTCAGCAGATGTCTTTTGGGTCTCCGGTGTACTTGCAAATCCCAACGGTTCCGGCCAGACCGTCACCCGAATCACATCTTCCTCTCCGCTCTTTACTTTTTTGAGAAGATAACGCATTCCATCCATACTGCCGGAATATTCTTCCTTCTTTATATAATTGAGCGGATGAAAATTATCTTTGTCTATCATGACGAATCTCCTTTGGTCGCCGGGAATATGAGTATCATACGCAATTACTGATTTCCTGTAAATGCATCTGTCTGACTCTTGACCCACAGACAGAAAAATCTCCACAACCATTCTGCAATGACTGTGGAGATTCTATGATCGGAATGACAAGACTTGAACTTGCGACCTCTACTTCCCTAAAGTAGCGCTCTACCACCTGAGCCACATCCCGAAAAGCATTTATTATTATAACCAATTCTGAATGGAAATGCAAGCCCTATTCTAAAAATTTTGTTTTTTCGTTTGTTTATCTTCCTTTTCCGTCAATTTTCATCAATGAATTTCTCAAATACTTCCTGTGGTATCGGTCTGGAAAAATAAAAGCCCTGCTGCATCTGACAGCCCACTTCCTTGAGATAATTACTCTGCTCCATAGTCTCCACACCTTCACATAAAGACATGATCTGCAGCTTCTTGGCCATATCTACCACACAGGAGATGATAATCTTATCGCTCTCCTGCAGGTCACCCTCTTTTAAAAATACTTTATCCAGTTTAATAATATCGATGGGCAGTTTACTGAGCAGGTTCAAAGAGGAATATCCCGAACCAAAATCATCCATGGATACCTTTGTTCCCATATTATGTAAACCTTTTATCAATTCCAGAGCCCGTTCCGTATTATCCAGATAGATGCTCTCCGTCAATTCAAACTCTACCATGGAATAGGGAATCTGATACTCCTCAAACAGTTCCTTCACATACTCCAGGATATGCATTTTATTCAGATGTACACGGGACACATTCAAAGAAATGGGCACTGCCTTCCTGCCCTCCTGTAAACGTTTTGCAATAAAACGAAATACCTCCCTGTACACGTAATAATCTACATCAACAATCTGCCCGCTGCGCTCAATCAGGGGGATAAACTCATCCGGATAGATATAACTGCCGTCAGGTTTCTGCCATCGCAGCAATGCCTCCGCACCCATCAGATGCAGCGTATCCGTCTCAATCTTTGGCTGGAAAAAGACTTTAAACTCTCCGTTTGCCAATGCTTTGGGAATACTGGAAGTAATCTCCACCTCACGTTTGATTCCCTCCATCATGCTCTGATCAAACAAAACAGTCATCCTCCATCTCCTTTGCCACTTTTCTGGCCAGATTGGCATTAGACACCACGGTCTCCGCATCGAGGCTTCTGCTGTTCTTGTTGACGATACTGATTCCCGTACAAAACTGCAGACGGCTGTTTAAATATTTCTCCCTGAATTTGGTTTCCCACTCCTGATTCCTGCGACGGATCATTTCACGGAAGCTTTCCTTGGTATATCCATCTGCCGAAATACGATTCGCCGCCACAAAATTGTCTGAATAAACCCTGGCCGCCCCTACAAGCAGCCTGTTGTTATTTGTGAACTCAGCTACAAACTCTTTCAGGAGCGCATTGCCCACTTTATAACCATACGTATCGTTAATATACTTAAAGTGCTTGATGTCCGTATAGATGACTACAATATTATCGTCACCAATCAGATCCAGTTCCTGCTGCAGTTTTTCCAAAAAAACCTCATAGCGGTCTAACCCTGTCAATGTATCCTTCATTTCCGTTTCACACCCTGATTTTATCATTCTTTGTCATTGCCTGATGAAACTGTCCGGGAGACTTCCACAGCCTTCTCAAAGGCTTCGTGATATGCCGGACACGCCTTTTTCAGGGAACATACGCGGCCTTCCCTGTCCAGGAAGCAGTGGCTGCTTCTCCCTACAGCCCTCACTTCGCCGGCCTGTCTGTCCAGAATCTGATAGGACAGTTCCATTCTGATACCATTGTACTTCTCAATCTTAGGCACGACTTCCACTACATCATCAAAGTGCACCATTGATCTGTAGGTACAAGACACCTCCAGCACAGGGCTTAAAATCCCCATTTCTTCCATCTCACGGTAATCTGCTCCCACCTGATGCATATACCAGATTCTTGCAGATTCAAACCAGCGGATATAATTGGAGTGATGGATGATTCCCATCTGATCGGTCTCATAATACTGCGCACGAAGCTCATATCCTTGCATAATCCACCTCTGGCTGCCCCTTCTTGGAAACTGCCAATTTCACTATACCACTATTACTCTACGATGTTATTAAGAAGATGTCAACATATGTCAAAAAATTTCTATAGCCGTTCAATCACTGACTGGTTTCATGCTTTCTGTGTCAGCACCGCGAGCAGATACTCCCAGACCCGCCCCACAGAAGCTATATCCATCTGCTCCTGGGCCGTGTGCACATCCTGAAGATCCGGCCCTATACAGACACAATCAAGCCCTTCTATTTTACTGGATAATATACCGCACTCCAGTCCCGCATGGATTGCCTGCAGAATCGGTTTATGTCCATACATCCTCTCATAAATCTGCACCATCTTATCCCGCAGCGGCGAGTCTTTCTGATAAGCCCACCCCGGATAAGAACCTCTGATGGACACCTGTGCGCCAGCCTCTCTGGCAGTCCTAGTCATCCTGTCGCACAGTGCGTCTTTCTCCCTGTCCACTGAACTTCTGACTGCATACTGTAAGCGCAGCCCCTCCTCTGACAGCACCACAACCCCCAGATTTAGTGATGTCTCCACCAGATCCTCCACATCCTGGCTCATGGCCACCACACCGTTTGGCAGTTCCCCAAGACAGTGTAATGCACGCCGGGAACTATCTGACGTATAATACACGGCCTCCCCTGCCAGCATGCTGTATACCACTTCTACACCTGCATCCGTTTCCTGGAAGGATTGTCTGATTCTATCGTGCTGCTCCTTTATGATTGCTTCCAACGCCGCCTTTTCTTCCTCTTTCACAGCCAAAACAGCCGAAGCTTCTCTGGCAATGGCATTATCTGCCACACCGCCCCGCATATTCACAAGCCGAAGTGCCACCTGTTCTTCAACGGCCTGCAGAACCTGCCCCAGGAGACAGTTGGCATTCCCCCGTCCTTTGTTGATCTCCATACCCGAATGACCGCCCAACAGGCCCGTCACTTTCATTTCCATCAGACACATGTCCTTTGTCCAAGTACTGTTCCGCTCCTGTTCCATCGGAATTACCACGTCCACCCGGGCGCCGCCTGCACAGCTGGTAATAAAGATCCCTTCTTCCTCCTGATCCAGGTTGATCATACGCCGTCCCCGTAACATGGACAGATCAATCCCTGTTGCCCCCTCCATACCAGTCTCCTCATCCACTGTCAGAATCACTTCCAGACGAGGCAGCGCGATATCCTGCGCATCCAAAAGGGCCAGACAATAGGCCACACCAATTCCATCATCACCGCCAAGGCTTGTCCCTTCCGCATAAATCCTGCCATCCGCAGTCTTAAGCCGCAGTCCTTCCCTGGTCATATCCACATCACATCCCGGCTCCTTAACCGCCACCATGTCCATATGTGCCTGCAGAATATAGGGCTTTTCCTCCTCATATCCTGCAGACGCTTCTTTGATGATAATGATATTTTTCAGTTCATCCTGTATACAAAACAGCTTACGTTTCCTGGCGAACTCCTGCAGATAATCACTGATCTGATCCACATTCCCCGATCCATGCGGTATCTGGCAGATTTCTTCAAAAAAAGTAAATACACTCTTGGGTTCCATGCCTGTCAATACGCTCATTTCATACCTCCGAAACCAAATTTCCTACAGAATCGAAAAGGACACGGCTTACCACCATGTCCCATATTTTCACAATTATTTTAAGTTCGCTTTTGCAAGTTCTGCCAGAGAAGTAAATCCTGCCGCATCATTCACTGCCATCTCTGCAAGCATCTTTCTGTTCATATCAATACCTGCATTCTTAAGACCGAACATAAATCTGCTGTAGGACAAACCATTCATTCTCGCCGCCGCATTAATACGTGCAATCCAAAGCTGTCTGAACTGACGCTTCCTTTCTTTTCTGCCTGCATAAGATGTTGCCAATGCTCTCATGACAGACTGTTTTGCTACTCTATACTGTTTGGATCTTGCGCCTCTGTAACCTTTCGCAAGCTTTAATACCCTGTTATGTTTTTTTCTGGCGTTCATACCGCCTTTTACTCTTGCCATGTCTTTCTCCTCCTAAATTCACAATTCTCTTACTACATCCTGCCTGTCCATCTGTCGGACAACTTAGACATAAGGTAAGATTTTCTTCATATTCTTAACATTTGTCTTATCTGTTATCGCAGGTTTTCTGAGATTTCTCTTATTCTTAGTGGTCTTCTTGGTTAAGATATGGCGTTTGTACGCTTTATTTCTCTTTAACTTACCTGTTCCGGTCACTTTAAAACGTTTCGCAGCAGATCTGCTTGTTTTCATTTTTGGCATTTCAAAATTCCTCCTGTATTTTTAATGTGATGAGATATCGATCCCAGATATCATTTATCTTAACTGAAAGCTTATCGCTTCTCAGCTAAAAACATGGTCATGCTCCTGCCTTCCACCTTCGGCGCTTTATCCATTACAGCAATATCCGATAATGCCTGCGCAAAATCATCCAATATATGTTTACTGGTATTCATGTGTGCCATCTCACGGCCACGGAAGCGCAGTGTCACCTTTACCCGATCTCCTTTGCTGATGAATTTACGGGCAGAATTTATCTTCGTATTCAGGTCATTGGTATCAATATTGGGAGATAAACGAATCTCCTTGACCTCAACAATCTTCTGTTTTTTCTTGGCCTCTTTTTCTCTTCTGGTCTGTTCGTACTTATATTTCCCATAATCCACAATCTTACAGACCGGCGGCTTCGCCGTGGGTGCAATCTTAACCAAATCTACCCCTGCCTCTTCTGCAAGCTTCATTGCTTCCCTTGTCGGCATGACGCCAAGCTGTTCCCCATCTGCGCCAATCACACGTACTTCCCTGTCTCTGATCTGTTCGTTGATAAATAAGTCGCTAATAGTTTTACCCTCCATAAGAAATCAAAAATTTAAAAGGTGGACAGCACAGCTATCCACCAATCATAAACGCTTGAAATCAACTCCCATACGCCTCAAAGACTGTGGAGTTTAAGCTATGAACGCTTGCGAACACATCCGTTGCAAGGTGAGAGTAAATACTCTTCTTGGTTGTTCTGTGCTTTCACACAGTTGATACTTTACCATATAACAAATGGTGTGTCAAGCAAATTTCAAAAATTTACCGTTTCCTGTTTTCCCTCTAACACATGCAAAAGAACCCTGGTCTTATGTATATCCACGTCAATTTTCCACCCGGATCGTCTCAGCGCTTGCCTCATACTCTTCCATCCGGTCATAATCACCCGTCTGAGAGTAAGTGATCACATAGCTCTTGTCCGCATTGATGACATACGCAAGCTGGGTGACTGTAACATCTCCTACCTGATAATGACACCGTATCTTAAAAGCAGGGTATTCTTGTATCCTGATCTGCTCAAAACTGTCCACAGACACTTCCACATCCTCTCCATAATCCTGCCGGAAGTCTGCCTGTGTCTGCTCTTTAAAAGACTCTTTCGTCATTAGCTGTAATGCCATATCCTGTTCAAGCTGCGCATAGTAAATCGTGGAAGCATCTATGGGGTAGCGGTCCGTCACATACATACCCTCTGCCTCTTCTGAAGCTGCAAAGCCTTCCGGCACGGTAAAGGAACATCCCTTGGTAGTACGGGCATTTCCTACCACAGAAGTATCCAATTGGTTTTCTTCCAGCAGTTCTTCCGTGAGCTGCGTTTTGAGCGGTTCTTCCACAATGATTTCTTCTGAAAAGTCATTCTCTTCTGCAACAGTTGTATTCTCAGGGGATTGTTCCCCTTCACCTGGTTTCTCATCCTGCGTCTGCTCTGCTTCCATGCCCTGTGGGGCTGCACTTGTCTGTACTGTCTCATCCTTTCCGCAGCCGGACATCATGCCAAGAAGTCCTGACAACAGGAACCATGCGCATGTTTTTCTTATATTCATATGTAACCATCTGCACCTTTCTTATACTCTTACCGTAAATAACAGCAGAAACTTCGCCTTCGGCCCTGCCAAAGCTTCCATATAGAAATTTGATTTCTCAATCTCCTCCATTTTACCACACAAATCATATAGCGGGCAACTCACATTTCCTGTCAGCTGCCCGCCTCATTGCAGGTATAGTACTATGATTCACGGAAGGTAGCACACTGGGTTTCCCTGCAGTCGCAGGCGCCGCAGCCTCTTATATCCACATGTTCCGCGTGACATTTATAATTGGAATTATAGACACACTTGACAGCCTCACAGTCAATACTGATTGTGCGGCAGGGGTGATCAAGCGAACTGACATAGGCATCGTCACGTCTCTGGGAAAAGCTTTCACAGCATGTCCCGTCGCAAGTATCCGCATGACTGCCAGCCACCATGATGTCCCCTTTACAGCAATAATCATCCTGATTATAGGTACAGTTTTCTACTCCACATTTTAATTCCGCCATAATAACCTCCTGTTTCGTTTGTCTGCCTGCGCAGCGTTTTCTCTATCATAAGTTAGTATGGACACGAAACAGGATTCTATGCTTTGTACTTCACTTTTTCCTTCAACTGATTTTGTAAAGATTAAACCAGTAACGCTCTAACAGATAACTTCCCTTCTCCTCCACCGTCAGGCCGTCCCCGCGCCACTCGGCAACAATATCTTCCCGGCTGTTAAAGCTGCCGACAAACCAGACCTGTGAATCCGTCAATGCTCCCTCTTCCGTACGTTTGGCAAGCCAGCTCTTGATCGTCTCTGATTCTTCCAGCGTCTGACAGGGCCCGACAATTTCCTGAATCAACGCTTCCGCTGTACCATTCCATAGATAGCGTTTCGTCGTATCCTCCAGATAATAAGATGTCACTGCCTGTACCTGATCAAAATTATAGATGACGATATCCTCCGGCCCAATCTCCGAAAGAGCCGCCTCTGTTTCTTTCATCAGACGTATCTTATATTCTTCTTCCCCAAGGAAGGCCCGGTAATCACGCAGACCGACTATGATATAAAAGAGAATAAAGACGACAGACAGACAGCGTATCCATGCATACCATTTTCCTCTGTTTTCCATTTTAAAGAATAATGCTTTCAGATTAAGTTTACATAATATATCATCCAGACCAATGGCAAAACTTAACCAAAAACATCCCATCGCCGGCAGCATATAGCGGTACACAAACACCGGACGAATCAAAAATGAGGCTGCAAACCCAAACAGTACCACACCAACCAGCACAGCTAAGCCGGCAGCTCCGTGTAAAACTCTGCCATTATGGTATACTTTTTCTGCCTCTTTCAATATTTCTGCATGACCTGCATTTTCAATTTCCCTGCTTCTTTTGCTTCCTATTCTATATCTTATGAGGCTGCCTCCGACCACTTCCACATATCCTGCGAACATCACCACCGCAAGAACAACATTAAGCGGCTCACTGGTAAAAGCCGGTTTCATCAAAAATTTGACGCATCCTCCCAGAGACCGCCAAGTCAAAGGCAAAATCCAGTAATTCTCCCTGACTGTTGATATCTGCCTTGCCAGTGCAAAGAGCCAGGGTACATACCCGACAATGGACAACGCCACATACAGACACCACTCTTTTATCCTTCTTTTATCCTGCCGCCAAAAGGCAGCCAATACGTAGAAATACACCATCACCACTGCCACACAGGCAAAATATTGCGTATAAGCCGCCGCCAGACCATATAAAACCAGCGCTGCCCCGTGAAGATAAGGTTTCCTGCTGCATCTGTCCACACATCCATAAGCATGCAGAAACGCCGCTGTCACAAACAAAAGCGCCCAGCCATACATCCGCACCTCCACCGTATAAGCCGGCAGCTGCGGCATGGCAATGACACAAAAAAGGAACATGCCTCCCGTAAAGATACTGAATCTCTTCCGTATCCATGTCACACTATAAAGAAGCAGTACAAAATAAGGCAGTACCGATACAATCTTTGCGGGAATGACGGTACCTGCCCCAGGCAAAACAAGTTTACATAAATCAACAAAGAATTTCGTCACACAATAATACAACGGCGGATGAACGTCTGCCGCTGTAAAGTGAATCAATTCACCGTAGGAATGTTCAATCATTCCCACGGTAAACAATTCATCATACCAGATATCGTTACTGAAACACAACGCTAAACTCTTGCAAAGCATCAGCACGCTGATACAGATAAGTAGCCACCCAAAGGCATCCTTACCAGAGATTTTTATCTTACTTTTCATTCTGACCATCATGGGTAACCTCTTCTTTGCGAATTTCCTTGGTCCTGATTTCCTTACAAATCTGATCAATGAAATCACCCAGAGGCTTCACGCCCTCATCGCCCGCATAACGGCTTCTGACAGATACGGTCTTTTCCTCCGCCTCATTGGCACCCACCACCAGCATATAAGGCACCTTATGCAGACGGGCCTCCCGAATCTTAAAGCCAATCTTCTCAGAACGGTTATCCACCGTCACATCCACGTCATTTCCGGCCAGCTCTTTTCTCACTTCCTCCGCATATGCCTCATACTTTTCGGAAATCGGCAGAACACGTACCTGTTCCGGACAAAGCCAGGTAGGGAACTTGCCCGCGTATTTCTCAATCAGCCATGCCAGTGTGCGCTCATAGCAGCCAAGAGACGTTCTGTGAATGATATAGGGCCGAACCTTCTCCCCATTGGCGTCAATAAAGTACATATCAAACTGCTCTGCCAGCAGAGCATCCCACTGTACGGTAATCATGGTATCTTCTTTGCCATAGACATTCCTGGCATTGATATCTACTTTCGGACCATAGAAAGCTGCTTCACCCACATCCTCCACAAAGGGAAGTTCCAGTTCCTCCAGAATACTGCGAATGTGTGCCTCCGTCTCGTTCCAGACTTCCGGCTCACCGATATATTTATCCGGATTCTCCGGATCCCATTTGGACAAATGCCAGGTAATATCACCTAACAGTCCTAAAGTTGACATAACATGTTTTGCCAGGGCGATACATCCTTTAAACTCTTCCACCATCTGGTCAGGACGCACCACCAGATGCCCTTCTGAGATGGTAAACTGTCTGACCCTGGTCAGACCATGCATCTCGCCGGAATCCTCATTTCTGAACAAGGTTGATGTCTCACCATAGCGAATCGGCAGGTCCCGATAGGAATGCTGGGTGTTCTTATAGCAATAATACTGGAATGGACAGGTCATGGGCCTCAGAGCAAAGACTTCTTTATCCGTTTCTTCGTCCCCCAATACGAACATGCCTTCCTTATAGTGATCCCAGTGTCCTGAAATCTTATACAGATCGCTCTTGGCCATCAGCGGTGTCTTCGTCCGTACATATCCCCACTCTTTATCTTCCAGATCCTCAATCCAGCGCTGTAACTTCATGACCATCTTCGTGCCCTTGGGCAAAAGCAGGGGCAGTCCCTGGCCAATCACGTCCACTGTGGTAAAAAGCTCCATCTCCCGGCCCAGCTTATTATGATCCCGGCGCTTGATGTCCTCCAGATGTTCCAGATGCGCTTCCAGCTCTTCCTTTTTGGCAAAGGCTGTACCATAGATACGCTGAAGCTGCGCTCTGTCAGAATCCCCCCGCCAGTAAGCCATGGAGGAAGAAATCAGTTTATAGGCCTTGATATTCTTGGTACTCATCAGATGCGGGCCTGCACACAAATCCACGAATCCGCCCTGGTCATAGAAGGAAATCTCTGCATCCTCGGGCAGATCTTCAATCAATTCTACCTTATAGGGTTCCCCTTTGTCCTTCATATATTGAATCGCTTCCTTGCGCGGCAGGGTAAAGCGTTCCAGTTTATGGCCTTCCTTAATAATTTTCTTCATCTCCGCTTCCAGCTTATCCAAATCTTCCCTGGAAAAAGGCCGGGCATCAAAATCATAATAGAATCCATCCTCAATGGCCGGACCAATGGTCACCTTTGCCTCCGGGAACAGACGCTTCACTGCCTCTGCCAGTACATGGGATGCCGTATGCCTGACAACCTTTAACCCTTCCGGGTCATTGGCTGTGAGGATATTCAGATGACAGTCCTGATCAATGACCGTTCTCAAATCCTCCACCTTGCCGTCCACCTCACCGGCACAGGCCATCCTGGCCAGCCCTTCCGAGATATCCAACGCAATATCATAAATGCTCATTGCCTGCGCATACTCCTTGCTGGAACCGTCTTTTAATGTAATTTTCATGATGATTCACCTCTCCTCTCTGATAATACTTCCTTCATTCTTCTTCATTAACTTTCATAATTCCGGCACGATTCATTCCTTTTTGCTATTACTTCCATGGTCGTTTCCATTTCCACTGTCATTACCATTATTATTGCCATTGTTGCAGCCGTTATGGCTTCCAACGGTAATCCCATGGGTAAGAGGCGCTGCTAAAAGTCCCAGACAGATTCCCGCCAACAGCATTACCGCTCCAAGCAGGAAAAAGTTTAATTTGCTGAGTGTCACATTTCCTTCCATCAATTCTGTAGTTCGTTGCTTTAATTCTGTGATATCCATAATGTCATCCTCCTTCTGCCTGCAGAATGTTCCACATTCTCCTTACATAGTTTACACTGCCAAACTGTCCCGGATAATACAAAATCCCCTGCACCATCATTCGGATAGTGCAGAGGACGTAATATTACGCGGTTCCACCTCGTTTGCTCTGTGCGCCTTTGACGACTTACCAGAACCTCTCATCAGGCTGTAACGTAAGCCAACGGGCCGGATTGGGGCCACTCGGAGTTAGTTTTCAAATGTTTCCGGCAAAGGCACTTTCAGCACAGGGTACCTCTCTCTGCTGCTTTTCACATCTTACTCTTCTCGTCAACGTGTTATTCCATATCTGCTATTCGTATTCTATGCCATATTTCTGTAAAAGTAAAGTGTTTTTTGTGTTTATCCCGTTTATCCCGGTTCCCTGCCGGCTCAGCCTGCCGTACCCGGGCAGAAATCTGAAATGTTTACTTTTCTAAAATGACAAGAGTTCTTCCTCAATGATCCTGGCCGCACATTCAATCAGATGCGGGCAGGGCCTGGATTCATAGTACTCCCTGGTACGAGGCTGCGGCTTTGCACTCTCCTCCACTTCCGTGATTCCCAGAAGTTCCTTACAGATGATACTTCCGTTCTCCTTCCGAAAACGTTCACTCATCTGTCGTACGCGTGCATAAATCCGCTCCTTGGCCTCTTCATCCTGCGGATTGCTGTTTCCTTCCTTCAGACCAGCCAGCATGGCCATGGAAGATACGGCGCCGCAGACCTCTCTCATTCTGCCGACGCCTGCTCCCATAGCGCTGGACATCCGCAGGGCCGTCTCCCGATCCATCCCAAAACAGTCCGCATAAGTGGCAAAAACCGACTGCGCACAGTTATAACCTTCATAGAAAGTCTCTACCGCCTGTTTCGTCCGGGAGGTACTAAGACTGAGGTCCCCCTGATTATGCATTTTTACCACAACATTTCTTATATTTCTTGCCGCTTCCGCAGGGGCAGGGATCATTGGGGTAAACCCTCTTTTCCTTACGTACTGTGGTGGACTGCTTCTGCTCCCTGTAAAGATTCTTTCTTTTGTCTTCATCGAAGATATCATTCCACTCTTCCAGCTCATAGAGCCAGTCAGCGCCCGCTGCAACCATGTTCTTATAAAGGAGCTCCTTATCAAAGCCGAGATTTACCTGGGTATCTTCTTCCATCTCCTCGATAGGATTCGCTTCTTTCAGGCTGTCGTTGATACCATCCAAAAAGCCCACCATGGTCATAACTTCCACTTCGTATTTATCTGCCAGCTCTTTGACCGTCCCCTTCACTGTCTCGTCGGGTGTCTTTAAAAGCTGCGCATAAATCTCTTTCTCCTTCTGAAAATAATCGGCCCAGAGCCTTTGTAAATCACCTTTGTTGGCTGTCTCAGAATACGCCATATCACGCCATTGTTTCAATAATGCCATCGTCATTACCACCTTTTATCCTAATAATATACGATCATCTCATAAAGGGACAATCTGTTTTGTCCCTAAGTATATACCATTTCTGTGAAAAAGTAAAATATTTTTGCCTGCTGTGTATATTCACCCAAAAGCCGTCCATACTACTTAATAGTCAATGGACCCCCTCCTTTGATGGTTACCAAAGAGAAAGTAAAATACTTATCCTCCCCTAAGGAAGCCTCTGGGAATGCGGAAGCCGCATTTTCAGGGGCTTCCGCTTTTTCATTTATTCACAACCTTCTTTTCTCATTGGCACCTTAGTTGCAAAATAAAATCAAACGCTGTAAAATATATCAGTCTGATATATTAAAAACTTAATGGCGATGTCACTATGAAAAGACAAAGCATACGAAAGTTATGTTATCTATTATGGACTGAATTATCCTAAAAGTATCTTAACTTATGGACTGATTGAAAAAAGAATGGATGAAGAATTGCCCTATCTTTTACACGCAAAAACAACCTTGCAAGAAAACTTTTAGCCGGAGGACAGTAGTATGTTTGGACATTGGGGGTTTTCTTATATCGGATTACTCTTTTTATTGATGTTATTGATTCCCAATATCATATGGTCAAAAAGAAAACCACAAGGATATACATCTGAAAAAGAAAACAAAATCTTACTACTCTTTGAAAGATTGGGAGAAGTATTGACCTGTTGTTGTTCGCTGGTATTTTCCGATTTTAATATACATGAATGGACGCTTTGGTCTTTATGGCTGATTGCAGCTTTTATTTTAATGATACTGTATGAAGCATGGTGGGTACGTTATTTTAGGAGTGCACGCAAGTTATCAGACTTTTACAGTAACTTTTTAGGTATACCCCTTGCCGGGGCAACGCTGCCGGTTATTGCTTTTTTCCTATTGGGAATATATGGCAAAGTTGTAGGTATGTTAATAGCAACGCTTATTTTAGGTATCGGTCATATAGGCATACATATGCAGCACAAAAAGTATTTGATAACCAGCAATATATAAAACTACTCCTTTATAAACGCTTTATCCGCTACGGGAATTCCGCCCTCATCGGATATATAACGCTCTACCTTCATATGCAGATCATATTTCTCACGGAGTTCAGCAATTTTTCTCATCATAGGTGAAACATGGTGAATATCTATTGAACGCTGGTCTTTCCAACTATCAATCAAAAGAACTGTTTCTTCATCTGCCAAGGGGAAGAAATACTCATACCTGATATTTCCATCTTCTGCACGAATATCATCAACCACCCCGCTTGAAATCATTTCCTCTGCAAATTTTTTTGCATTTCCCTTTACTCCTTTATAGTAGATGTTCACTGTAATAGCCATTCGATTTTCCTCCAATCTAATAATACAATCATGAGCCTTTACATCACCAGATATGAACTTTAGAATTTGTGAAATAATAAAGACATGACTATCCACCATGCCCTGAATTTATCTATCAAATTCTATCAACAAACGCCGCATCTTAATCTTCCATTCCAAATGTCCGATATAACCACGCTCTACTGTCCACCAGCATATGTAAAATCCTGCTCTGCCAAATCAGATATTTCAATTTTATACTTTTGCATTCGTATACTTTTTCTCCAATCTATCACAAACCGTGTTAAAATCCTTCGTCTGTCCTTCTCTTGCCTGCCTTAACCTATCCATCACACTCTGCCTTACTTCTATCTGCTGTTGTTCCAAGGTTTCCGCATAAAATTTTCTTACCTGCAGCTTCCATGCGGGTTTTCCCCCCCCCCTCTTCCAAATATAAAAAACTCTGAATCTGTTTCACTGTTATTATATCCATTTTTTCATTTATTCACAGCCTGCTTTTATCATTGGCATCCTATTTATTAATATCTCATCTTTGCACACACCATTTCTACCATTTTAATCGCTTTTATGTACTATTTAATATTTTCATATTTATTTTTTTGTAAATATCCCATGCACCGCTACAAGTACATGGGATATTCCATGATATACCACCAGAGAATTGCTGTTCTTTCCTACTTTTTTCACCCCGGTATATCTGTTCCATATTCAGTTCTCATTTACGTGGCATAGCAGCAATCCAACCTCATCCCATCTGCAAAAAACTGTTGCCAACACCTTTAGAGGACGCGCAAATGCCATGTTTATGTTGGCAGGTCGCTTATGCAATATCATACACCGACAACACCTTAAATGCCTTCGCATCGCCATCCATAATCTCTACACGTTTCTCTCCCGGGTTCATATCAAAGTAATTATCCGTTAATTTCACATCCCCGTCGATTCCCTCGATCATAACATTCTTGGCATAAGTCTGTGCAGTTATCACCAGCGTATTCCCCTCTCTGCGCAAAGAAAGCTTGGGATCGCGGAATGGAAAATGCTTGGGTGCCGTAAACAAACTGGTATTTTCTGATAGTATCTTTCCATCCTGTTCAAAAGAATAACTTATGTAAACTTCCAACTCATTATAATCAGAAAAGTCCATCTTCTCCAGCCACAGCCCAGACAACGCCTCCACCGTCACATCCTGACTTCCTGTCCGGATCTCTTCCCCGGAAGCCCTGCGCAGTTCCCATCTTATCCTGCCGCTTACAGGTTCCATGGTCTCATTGGCCACATGCAGGGCCGCCGACACCTCAATGGGTTCCGGCTGAGCAACGCAGAACGGTCTCTCACTGAGTTCTCCCACTTCCTCACAGGAAATCATCACCGGCGCAAAGGCTCTTTTCTCCGCATAATGCAGGGCTTTCCACCGGCCAAAGTAATCAATGCCTGCCCAGGAAGCCACGGGCCAGATATCATTTAACTGCCACACCACTGTGCCCATACATCTGCCCCGATGTCTTCTGAAATGTTCAATGCCGTAACGGATGGCATCTGCCTGCAGAAGCTGAGACGCATACAAAAGCATCTCAAAATTTTTCGGGTAAAGATAGGTGGCCGACAGGTAAGTCATGATCTTGCCATTCGCCGCGGTGTTCCTCTGATGCATCTCCATCACCCGGGAAAAAATATTACGATCTTCCGGTCTGGTAAAGCTCTCCACCGTCTTCAGACTGGGGAAAGACTGGAACCCAAACTCAGACATATAGCGAAAATAATGCTTCCTGTAATCTGTAAAAGGCTTATTGCCATGCCAGACATCCCAGTAATGAGTATCTCCCCGATTCTCATCCCAAGGGTTATCATAGTTGCCGCCCGAGGACGGAGAGGAAGGCCAGTAAAAGGTTGCCGGATCTTCCTTGTCCAGAATATTGGGAATGATATATTCAAAGAGTTTGATATAATCATATTTCTGCTTGATGGATGGATTCCACGCCTTATCAAGCGTCTGGGTCTCCATCTCATTGTTGCCGCACCAGACTCCCAGACAGGCATGATGCCTGATCCGCCGCACATTGTCCCGAATCTCCTGGCTGACATTGCGGGCAAATGCCTCATCCAGTTCGTAAGATGCACAGGCAAACATAAAATCCTGCCAAACGATCAGTCCCAGCTCGTCGCAGGCATCAAAGAACCAGTCCTCCGGATAATAACCGCCACCCCAGACACGAATGCAATTATGATTGGCCGCCACCGCATCCTCTAACAGTTTACGGGTGCGTTCTTTGGTCACTCTGGATAAAATATTGTCTTCCGGAATATAGTCAGCGCCCATGGCAAAAATCTTCACACCGTTCACCTCATGGGCAAAACACTCTCCCCACACATCCTTATCCCGATTGATGGTCATAGTCCGAAGTCCGATTCTGCGGCTCCATGTATCCAGAAGAGCGCCTGCGGCATCAAGAAGCATCACCTCGGCACGATAGAGAGGCTGCTTCCCATATCCATGAGGCCACCAACGTTTCGGCTGCTCCACGATAATGGTATCCCAACTGTCCACACCATTCTGCCTGCAGTCACCTGTCCATCCTGCAGAAGTTTTCTCCCCCA
>Ga0137297_10956_pt1 | contig 18514 bp, 17 predicted proteins | sample RamsorincwithD2O_FD_97191 | JGI IMG/M metagenome (GOLD analysis project Ga0137297, IMG submission 97191) | Mouse cecal microbial communities from Vienna, Austria - Mucin amended with D2O | ecosystem: Host-associated > Mammals > Digestive system > Large intestine > Cecum | place: Austria: Vienna... | reverse complement strand
CTGTGCATGAAGGAATCCAGCGCGGACTCCGGCGTCTGAAAAAAATTCTGGAAGAAATTTGATCCAGCCCCCGAAAATAACCCTCAAAAATGAAATGAATAATAGAGGGACATATTTTTAGGCAGGACAAGCCTGACGGGTGTGGCCGCATAGCACAAGCTCTGGTCCACCCAACTGAAAAACTGTCATAACTGCCACGCCCCTCGCTTGCTCCTTGACAACCGAATATACGCTGTTACAGGTACTTCATTCTGTGTTCCGAGCGGCAGATGGGGCGGCGCGGCGACAGGCAGCCTAAGGAGGTGATGAATCCAGGCTGTCCGAGCGATCAACGTAACCCACGAATCCGGCTGTGGCAGGCCGGGCGCAACGACGACACAGATCACAATGGTACTTCTTCACGGCTCCCTAAGGATTTGGGGAGAGTTCCTGCGTCGTGCGCCAGCTCTGGCAAAGCGGCGGCGTATGCGGGGCTATGATGCGGTGACGCTATCCGCAGCCTGTAACAGCCCCGCCCTGGTAGATCAGGGCTTGCCGGGGGGCGTGGCAAATACGGCAGCTAATCGAAATCAGATACAATGGGCCGGGTCTGTGGTTCTGGATGCCGCAGGCCCGACCTATTCATGTGGTTTTGATAGCCAGGAATATTCAGGAAGGAGTTGATATTATGGAACACGTAACTGCTGCTTGCGGAGCCGGAACATTGGTAGATATTCGGGATGTTACGGTTGATAGGGAGCTTTCACGTGAGGACCGGATTGCAGAATTTGTCCGTCAGATTAAAAACCCTTACCGCTTCAAATGCGGGCGGTTTACTGTCCATGCCAGTTTTGCCTCCGGCGGACCTACCCTGGAGGAATGTATCAAAGGAATCCTCTGGTAAGCCGGATATTTTTCAGAAAGGGGCTGACTTTCCCGCGAAGTCGTGGTAGAATAAGAATCGGAAAAGGAATTGAATACGGCATAGCCACACTTCTTGAATTGCGGGGGATTTTTCTGCGCAACGAAAGGAGTGTTTTTTTATGCAGGTTTACAAAACGATTAAGTATATCCGTCTTTCTTATACGGATGACAAGTCAGTGGAAAGTGACAGCGTTGCCAACCAGCGGCGGCTGATTGACGACTACATTGCCCGGCACCCGGAGATTGAGGTTGTGGCGGAAAAGATTGACGATGGTTATAGCGGCGTTCTTTTTGATCGTCCGGCCTTCCAGGAAATGATGCGGATGATCGAGCAGGGCGAGGCCAACTGTGTGATTGTGAAGGACCTCTCCCGCCTAGGGCGGGAGTATATAGAGACTGGCCGTTATATGCGCCGGGTATTCCCGGCTTACGGCGTCCGCTTTATCGCCATCAATGATAACGTGGACACGGAAAATGACACTGCCGATGACCTTACCGTCTCCGTCAAAAATATTATGAACGAGGCATACAGCCGGGATATTTCCGTAAAGACCCGGAGCGCCCTGGATGTGAAACGCCGCAGCGGTGATTTTGTCGGAGCTTTTACCATTTACGGCTATGTGAAAACCGGCGACAAGCATAAGGGCCTGGAAGTTGACGAATATGCCGCAGGCGTGGTGCGGGATATTTTCAGAAAGCGGCTGGAAGGATTCAGCGCTTCCCATATCGCGGATGAACTGAACCGGATGGGCATACTCTCCCCTCTGGCTTATAAGCGCAGCCACGGGATGCCCCATGCCAAAGGCGGCTATACGGACCGTAAGGACTGTAAATGGTCTGCGACTACGATTATCCGTATTTTGCAGGATGAAACCTACACCGGAACGCTGGTCCAGGGGAAACAGACGACGCCCCACTTCAAGCTGAAAGAGCGTGAAGACAAGCCTTCTTCCGAATGGATTCGTGTGGAGGGCGCCCATGAAGCAATTATCCAGAAACATGATTTTGACCTGGTGCAGAGGCTTCGCCGGATTGACACCCGGACTTCTCCCAAATCAGATAAGGTATATTTGTTCTCCGGCATTTTGATCTGTGGGTGCTGCGGCTGCCGTATGACCCGTAAGACGAACCGCTATAAGGATAAGGAATACCATTACTACTATTGTCCGACTGGAAAGAAGAACGGCTGTACTTCCTCCGTCATGTTAAAGGAAACGGACTTGATTGAGTGTGTGCAGGACAGTCTAAAGGGCCATATTGAAAATGTAGCTTCCCTGGACGCACTGCTGTCCAGTATCAGCCAGGAACGGATCAACCGGGAACTGGTTCAGGAATATACTGCGCAGATCAAGGCGAACGAAAAACAGCGGGCGCAGATTGAGGGTTTCAAGACAAAGCTCTATGAAAACCTGGTAAGCGGGATTCTTACCAAAGAAGAATATCTTTCCTATAAACGGAAATACAATGCCGACATTGAAATTCTGCAAAAAGCGATTGCCGAATGGGAAGAACGCCTGACGGATGTACTGGAGAACCGCAGCGAGCGGAACCGATGGATCAATCATTTCATGCAATTCTCCACGATGGAGGAAATTGACCGCCGTGCGGTCATGCAGCTTATCCGCAGTATTCGGGTGCTCGGCAAGGAAGAGTTACATATTGAATTCAACTACCAGGATGAATACAAAAAGGCCGTCGCACTGGCGGAGCAGATCGCGGAACAGGCCGCAGAAAGGAAGGTGAGCTAAATGGCAAGAAAAAGCAGGAAACAGACGGAAGCTCCTATGCCGGCACCGTCCTTATATGTATATGTGGCGCTGTATATCCGGCTTTCTGTGGAGGATAACAAGAAACGGGGCTGTTCTGTGGAGAACCAAAAGCTGGTGCTGAATGATTATCTGGCGGATAAACCGGATTTTATAGTCTATGACACATACATTGATAACGGCCTTACGGGTACGAATTTCCACCGTCCCGGATTCCAGCAGATGCTTTCGGATATTGAAGCAGGCCATATTAACTGTGTGATCGTCAAAGACCTTTCCAGGCTGGGGCGCAATTCCATTGATACCGGCTACTATATTGAGCAGTATTTTTACGCGCACAATGTCCGTTTTATTGCGGTCACAGACCAGTTTGACACGGCAGACCCCGGCAACCTTCACGGCGGCATTATGCTTCCTCTAAAGAATATGATAAACGAAGCCTATTCCCTGGATATTGGAAGAAAAATTAAGGCGCAGGCACGGCAGGCCATGAAAGACGGTGATTATATCGGCGCACGGGCGCCTTATGGCTACCGGAAAGACCCGAATAACTGTCACAAGCTGCTGATTGACGAGGAAACAGCTCCGGTCGTGAAACAGATTTTTGACTGGGCTTATGAGCGTGTGGCGTTGAACCGTATCGTCCGTAATCTCAATGAAATGGGAATTACGGCGCCGAGCCACTACAAAAAATCTACCGGCGAGATCACCAGCCCCGGCCTGATCGGCAGCGGAAAATGGCAGACCCGCACGGTAATGAAGATTCTGGAAAGCGAGGTTTATACCGGTGATCTGGTGCAGGGCAAGACAAAGATGGTGGATCATCAGCAGGTCACGGCCGATGACGACAACCTGATTATTGCCAGACACACCCATGAGCCGATTATCAGTCACGAACTCTTTACTGCGGTACAGGAATACCGGAAACAGGTCTGTGAGGAAAGCAGGGCTGTTCCAAAGCGGCCCTATACTCCGAACATTTTCAAAGGGAAGGTGTTCTGCGCCGACTGCGGCAGAAGCCTCCACCGGCAGCGGGCCGAGCGCAAGAAAGGCCCGGATATTTACTGGTTCCATTGTCTCACGAACAGCCGTGTAGCCAAAGATACCTGCAAAGGCGTGATGATGCAGGAGACAGAGCTGATTGCAACTGTCACCGCTATTTTAGAAAAAGAGCTTTCCGTTGCTTTGGGTATGTCTCTCCCTCTCTTTCAGTTGGAGGCAAGGCAGAAACAGAAAAAAGACGGTCTGAAATCCCAAATGTCTGCCAAACGGCAGGATATAGAGAAACAGCGGCGTCTGATTCGCGGGCTGTATGAAAACTTCGTACAGGGCATTTTAACCAGCGAGGAATATTTTGAACTGAAAGCAGGTTACGAGGGATCTATCACTGTTCTTTCCGGCGATATTGAGGCGCTTGAAAAAGGTATGGATGCCCTGGACGACCAGCTTGTACGCTACCGTGCAATGGAAAAAGACGCAAAATCACTGGCGCAGGACCATGTACTGACGGCGGAGCTTATTGAACGGCTGATTGACCGGATTGAGATCGACCACGAGCGGAATATCCGTGTTTCTTTCCGGTTTAAGAGCGAATTTCAGAGGGAGGCGGTAAAATGAAGCAGAAATATGTGATTGCCCTTTATATCCGCCTGTCTGTGGAGGACTTCAAGACGGAAAGTTTAAGTATTCCCAACCAAAAGCTGCTCCTTCGGGAAAAGGCCATGTCGCTGCAGGAATGGGATAACAGCGAAGTCCTGGAATTTGTTGATAACGGCCATACAGGAACCAACTTTGAACGTCCTGCGGTACAGGAGCTTTTGACAATGGTGCAGGCCGGAAAGATTGACTGTATCATCGTGAAAGACCTTTCCCGTTTTGGCCGCAACAGCATTGAGACCGGCTATTTTATTGAGCGGGTGTTTCCGCTCTACCATACCCGGTTTATCTCTGTGAGCGATGATTTTGACACCGCCAATTTCAAAGGAGATACCGGAGGAATCGACATAGCCTTTAAGTATCTTATCAGCGAGTGTTACAGCCGGGATATGTCCATGAAAACGAAAAGCGCTAAATACGCAAAGATGCGCCGGGGCGAGTACCAGAGTGTCATTTGCCCTTATGGCTACCGCAAGAGCACAGACGGGCGCATGGAGCCGGACGAGGACGTTGCAGGGATTGTCCGGCAGATATTTGAATGGGCGGCTGACGGCAATACAGCCGCAGAGATCACGAGAAAACTGTACGCCCTGAAGATTCCTACGCCCGGAGAATACCGGAGGGATAAAGGCAAGGATCACTACAATGTTTCCCGGACGCACGGCGTCTGGAACAGTTCAACGGTTTTGCGGATGCTGGAGGATCAGCGGTATATCGGCACCTATGTGATCGGCAAGCGCAAGGTACAGGAGATTGGCAGCCGCCGCATGAAGTTAAAGGATGAAAGCGAGTGGTTCAAAATCCCAGACCACCACCCGGCAATCGTAAGCAGGGAACTGTTCGAGAAAGCCAATGCTTCAATCAGGCGTTTCTCACTTCCCAATAAAAAGCGGCGTGACTACCTTTTCCGTGGAAAAGTATTCTGCGGCTGCTGCGACCATGCCATGTCACTTAGAAATGGAGCGTGGTTTTACTGCCGCCATTCCGAAGTGGCAGAAAATCTTCCCTGTCACGGGGTAAGGGTAAAAATGGCTGATCTGGAGCAGGCGGTTTTTGAAACAATCCGGGCGCAGATGTGTCCGGCACTCGGAATTGACAGCAGCAAAGACAAGCTGGATTTGCAGACGGTTCAGCAGGCCGAGCATGAAGATAAGCTGCGCTCTATCCAGGACAGCAAACGGCGGCTCTATGAACAATATGCACTTGGAGAGATTGACCTGGAAACCTACAGGGAACAGAAAGCGGTATATGATGCGGAGCTGGTACAGGCAAAGAATGTCCATGCCGCTATTACCGCACAGACTAAACAGATACAAAGCGATTACGAGGCAAGGCTGAAACAGCGTGAAATCATTCAGGAAGTAGGCAGCGCCGACACTCTGACGCAAGCCCTGATTGACCGGCTTATCAGTAAGGTGTATATCTTTCCGGGAGACCGGATTGAGATTGAATATGTGACGCAGGACTTTTTAGGAACAGAAAAACCGGGAAAGGAGGCATGAGCCATGAATACCGTATTAAACAGCTACGGGCAGCTATGCGGCTGCCCGGAAATCCTCAAAAAAAGTTATAAATTTTTTTGTCGCGGGCTTGACATACGGGTGGCGTAGGTCATGCACCCTAATTTTCTTTACTCCTGCCTGTTTTGCTCCACGCTCCATTTCATGGCTAAGATAAGATTTTGTGACCGAAAACAGTCTTTCGTCCGGCTTGATGTCATAAAGCATTTTGATGTACTCCTGCATTTCCTCACAGAGAAAGGTTGGCATTTTGATTGTGCGGTTACTCTTTTTCGTCTTAGGGCTTGTGATAATGTCACGCCCTTTGGAACGGTGGAAAGTCTTGCTGATTGTGACCGTCTGCTTCTCAAAATCAATATCAGCAGGCGTTAAGGCAAGGAGTTCGCCGGAACGCATACCGCACCAGTAGAGCATTTCAAACGCATAATAGGAACGGGGCTTATCCATCATGGCTTCGGAGAATTTCAGATATTCCTCTTTCGTCCAAAAGTCCATTTCCTTGACGGCTTCGCTTCCAATCGTCCCCGCCCGTCTTGCAGGGTTGTAGGAGAGATTATAAAAGTTTACCGCATGGTTGAATATCGCCGTCAGTTGTGCGTGAATTGTCCTCAAATAATCTGCGGAATAGGGCTTGCCTTTCTCGTCCCGGTATGCCATCAACTCATTCTGCCACGCAATCACGTCCTTTGCTTCAATCTCTGCGATTTTGCGGTTTTCAAAGTACGGTAAAATCTTTGTCCGTATCACATGGCTTTTGGACTCCCAAGTGCTTTCCTTGACACGCTGCTTCTTGTCGGCTTCGTACACTTCAAAGAAACTGCCGAAAGTCATATCCAGTTTTGCGCCCTGCTTTAACATGGCTTCATGCTCCCACGCCTGCGCTTCCCTTTTGGTTGCAAATCCTCTCTTTTGTGTCTGTTTCCTCTCCCCTTTCCAGTTGGTAAAGCGGTAGATTACCCGCCACGTCCCCGTAGCGTTGTCCTTGTATACAGCCATCTAAACCATCTCCTTTCTATTCGCTGTAACATACCTTTTTATGAAAAAATGTAGCGTTCACACGTCCTGCCACCGTCAGATAGCCCTGTTTCTGCATTTCTGCGTTCAGTTCCCTTACAATCTGATAGGCTTTTGACTTTGACACACGCAATTCCGTTGCCACTTCCTCCACCGTCATAAATGATTTTTCTGTCATTCAGATATTCCCTCCTTTCAACGTTTAACTGTTTTTGTTTAAGTGTTGCATATAGAATACTAAATAAATTCCGTTAAGTCAAGTGGTTTGCGAGAAAATCTTAACTTTTTTTATTTAAGTTATTCTTGCTATTTCTATTGCACCATGTTATACTGACTTCAACAGATTTGTTTAAGTACAGTCATGCAAGGCTGTACCACTTTCACTACAACGGAGGTTTTATTATGGCAATCGGCAAACGTATCCGCTTTTTCCGCAACCGAAAAGGCATGACACAGAAACAGTTAGGTGAAATCCTCGGCTTTCTCGGAAAGACCTCTGATGTCCGTATGGCACAGTATGAAACCGAAGCGAGGACACCAAAGCACGACCTTGTAAAAGAAATGGCGAATATCTTTGATGTAAGCACCCACGCCCTCACCGTGCCGGATATTGATACCTATATCGGGCTTATGCACACGCTCTTTGCGCTAGAGGATATGTACGGGCTGAAAATCGGGGAGATTGACGGGGAAATCTGCCTGCGCCTTGACAAATCCGACTATTCCACTTATACGTCCATGTTTGATATGTTCCACGCATGGCAGGAGCAAGCCGCCAAACTGGAACAGGGCGAGATTACAAAAGAGGAATACGACCAGTGGCGGTACAAGTACCCCGAACTGGACACTTCAAAGCATTGGGCAAAAGTCCCCTCACAGGCGGTCAGCGATATGCTCATGGAAGAATTTCAGAAAATCGAGAAAGAAGAAAAGAAAACATCTAAACAGAAAAAGAAGAAAGCATAAAAAAGACCTTGCCGATATTCAGTTATATATCTGAAAATCAGCAAGGTTTTTCTTATGCCATTGATGTAATTATTTAGTGCGTGATGTTGAAAATGTTGCCAAATCGTTGCCAGTACCTAAACAAATTTGCTTGGAAACCGCATAAATACTGGATTCCTAAAGTTCATTTCTGTTCAGGGGCAACCCCGATTATCCTCAAAAGGCAATCTCGCATATCCTCGCCCCATTTTTCCCAAAAATAACACAGAAGCAAAATACACGGGAAAACTCTCCCTCTGATTCAAACCGTATTGACACCTGATACCTCTCAATCCCTTTATTTTCAAGGCTTTCTCTCTCCATCCCTCTAACTTAAAATGACCTCATAGAAAGGATCACTTCCTCTCTACAAGGTCATTTGAACTTACTCTATTCGCTTTTTGGGGCTGCCCCAGATTGCCCTCACAGGATAATCGGGTGTGCCTCTGGATATGGAGAAATTGACCTTGTAAGGGTATTATAACGTACTCTGCCCCTATTGGCAAGGATCTCATTGGCATGGTATTCCTACATAATCAACCTAAATGCAAGGACTATACTCAAACCGAAGTTCTTTCTCTGATGCTGTAGATTCTTTAACAATACAACGGTATATCTCAAGGTCTATTATTACTTCTTCCATGTCTTTATCTGAATAAGTCATATATGAAATTCTATCCAGTATTTTGTTATACATAATCTGAGCCATATAAGAATGAGATATCCCTATCTGCTGTATTGTATCTTTGACAAATTGCATTCGGAAAATCTCAGCTTTATTATTTTTTCCTTCATATCTATCTTCCAACTCCATATACTTTACATTATAATCTATATAGTCAAAAAGAACTTTAACTGGCATAGGTGTATTATTATCATACAAGTATGTCAAGAGCCTTGTTTCGTTTAATTTCTTTATATCCTCTGCATCTTTTTCTTCAACAATGTATTTTTTCAATTCATCTTTTATCTCTTGAATTTTTTCTTCACAATAGGATAATTCAAAATTCTTTTTTCTTTTATCGCAGAAATATTTTAACCCTTTTTCCAATATTACTAATACATCACAATACTCGTTTTCCAAGAAAACTAATTTTGAATAAAAAATATTTGTATTCCAGAAATCCTCCAATGAATTCAAACAATTTAAAACTGCCATATTTACTGTTTTTTGGGCCTGTACTTCACTTTTTGCTCTTTTTATCACTTCGACACCATCCAAATTAAATCGCTCACTTCTTTCTTTATAATCCATCATAAAACCAATTATCATATTTTAATTCCTCCCTTATTTTAAATAAAATTCCACCTTATTTATTCTGATATTCATAATTAAATTTCCCCAACACTTCATTCTTTGTACCCATTGATTGTTTAATCACACATCTGTACATTTCAAGTTCTAATATTATACTTGGCATATTTTTACTTGCCTCATACCTCTTATCCAAAGTTGCATCTATTTTTTTATATAAAACTTGAGCTGCATATGAATCAGATGTCCCAAACTTTATCATAGTATCCTTAACAAAATGATGTATCGAAATTTCTTTTTCATGGTTGCTACTTGTATATTTATCAAGCAATTCCATCTCTTTAATAGCATAGTCTATGTTGTCAAAAAAGTCCTCTGCCGTCATCGGCTCATAATATCGGCGATCCATCTCTTCTTTTCTTTCAATAATTTCCTTTATTTGTTTTATATCTTTATCTTCTATAAGATACTCTCTTAGCTTATCAAATAATTCCTTAACTCTTATTTCACAATCCGCATATTTTGTTCTTCTTGCATCCACAAAATAAGTTAATGCCTTTTCTAATATTAAGCAAGGTTCACACCCTTCTGATGATGAATAGAAATCCTGTGCTTTCCAAAAATCCTTAATGGAGTCCAAATCCTTTATAACTCTTTCCTCCACATTCCGCCGCTCTAAACCCTCTCTTACAGATTTTATCTTTCTCAACCCCCACTTATAGCCAAATTCTTCCCTAGAAACAATAATACATCTGCGCTCTTCATATATTCTGAATATCATAGTTACCACCTTTCTTCCTCTTTTCAGGAATTTATTTTAATTTCCATTTTCTAATATACTAAATCTTTACTTGTAAATCTATTTTTTCTACCGCCAATCCTTTATGATGCAGGTTTCTATCCTGCATCTTGTCAGGACTATCATAAACAGCCCTGCCTCCATCCAGATAACTGCTGATGGAGTAACAGCAAGCCTTTTGGCACTTGATACCTTGTCTGGTTATGTACCAGCCTCCCCACTATTCTTATTGCCTGAGAAGTGGCAGATATTCCCTGTTGGAATCTTATCTCCCTTTCATTGAATCTATTATCGCATAGATTTTCTTTTTGTTCCGAGAAATACTAATTTGCATTTTTTATTCAAGCTCCTTTATTTAGTTGTCAAGGTTCAGCATATCTAATTTAGAAACAAAAAGTGGTTAGGACACTAAAAAAGTTTCTGCTAGTAGATACTGTCTGTAGATTTCAAGGCATAAACCTCCCTTTACTTTCTGCCGTTATTTTTAAAGTATCCTACCAACCGAAACAATAATGTCCTAACCACTATCTTAATCTGGTTGATATTAAATTTTTGTTCGCCACTTCGGGGGAACGTGGGTTTACTATAACAAATTTTCAAAACCCTGTCAACATATTTTTTCAAAAAATTTTGCAGAATCATTTTCCCTTTTTCTTACTGTCCTAATTCCCCTGTTTTGCTAGACAGAGCCTGTCTAGCTCCCGACATGCCCTGAAGCCAGTAAACATCAATGTTTCAGAGCATTTTACCCATAAAAGAGGCCCCATTTTTCCCTTATATATAATACATACTTTTTATGTTCTAATTCTGTTATCTTTATAGAACTTAATTCTTGTCAATAAAAAATTTGCCACTTAAAAAGAAAAATAATAGGAATCAGGTTCTATAATGATTGCTATTTGCCAAAAAACAGTCATACCTTTTCTTTTGGCAGGTGATCCGATCCACTTCATCCCCAATATCCACTTTTTCTTTTTATATGGCATCCTTTCTTCTGTGCTGATATTACTACCTATTTCAGAGATAGTGCATATTTTCGTGATAGCAGATACATCCACTATCTACAATAAAGTATAAAGTACAGAAAAAATCAGTGCCTTGTCAACAAACGTGTTTACTCTTACCTCATAATATAGCAAGGCAAAGCATAGAAGAGCTGGGGGCTCGCCTCCGCAATGTGGCACTTCGTACCCCAAAGCTCCGCCTGCGCCCCATAAACAGGGAGGAAATGCTTCGCATTTGCCGCTGGCAACCTCCCATGGGGCTGGGTACGCTCGCCCCCAGCCACAGACTTTACAAGTGTTCTGTACAATCCTAATTTTTTATATTGGCTGTCCTTCGGACAGCGGGGCATCCACTGCCCCTTGAAGCAGTGTTTACATAGATTTTTTAAAAGGAGTTGAAGATACATGGCAAAGAAAAAAGGTGGACTGTCACATGTCTACCCAAAGGACAAAAGGGCTTTTTCCTTGCTTGCGAAATCAGGTGCCATGAGTAAAGATACTCTCCATAAATTAGAGATTACCGACAACAGAATCAAATCCTATAAGCAGGCAGGACTTATCAAAGAGGTCAGTGTACCAGATAAGCATGGGAACAGCATCAAAACCTTTTATGAATTGACAGATAAAAAGGGCAAAGCCTTCTGCCGACAGGAATGTAACATCAAACAATTTATCAGTAATGGAAATGCCTCTATCCACAACAGCAAAGTCTCTGAATATCTGGCCGACAATCTCTCAAAAAGGGAATTGGATTCTATTATCAGCGAAAGGGAATTGCAGCCATTCATAGAAAGCAGATTGCAGGAGTATCTGGACAAACAGGAGCATGACCATTATCAGGAACTTGTGGATGCACTGAAAAACAACCAGTTATCCATGCCAGATATCATTTATCAGACAGAGCAGGGAACCTATGAAGCAATCGAGGTTGTTACAGATAATTATGGAAATGAAGAAATCGAAAGCAAAGCCATGACCTGTGAACTGCTCTCCCTAAAAGTCACTTTTGTTCCTACTTAACACAACACATACGCACATTTTTTGAAAGGAGATTTTTTATATGAGACACACAACACACAAGCTGACACCAGAACAGAAAGAAAGCCTGTTCATCAAATATAAGGATTTAATCTATATGATCTTCTGTTGCAACGGCTACATGCTCCGCAAGCAGATAAGGAAGTTATTTCACATACTTTCAGGCAGATCAGAGAAAGATATTGAGTTTGATATTGCCGAATTGATCCTTACTGGATTCCTGTTGCAAAAGACCATCAACAAGGATACAAGGACACAGATGCTCTATCTTTCCAAATATCCAAAAAGCCAGTTTCTTAATGTAACCAGCAGGGATGTACCAGCAATAAACTGGAGCGAACAAAAGATTTTTGAGCAGATTTTCAGGGTTGATTATTTGATTGAGAAAGTTATCCCCGATATGCGGAAACAGGATTTTGACATCAGCATGGACAACATCATCACCTATCTGAATTGGAGCGGCAGCAATCTTCTGCTCTCAAATAATCAGGTTGATATGGTGGATTTCTACAATAACCTCTGGAATGTCCTTGCTGAAAATGACCATAACCTTACAGATGATTTTTTTAGGGATTTAACGATTGCCACAGAAGAGAAACAGGCTTTTGAATCAAAGCAATTAAGAAAAGATATTGAACCAGTCCCCTGTATAACGAAAAACCGCAGGGATAAGGAAATGGACAGCTACAACAGCGACATTGATAAGTGCAAGCTGTTCTACAGTTTAAAGAACCTCGCTTCTCATGGCTTCTACATAGAACATGTTAAGCACAATCTTATAAATGTCTGCTTCTTTGACAGCAATGACAGCATCTATATTAAAAAACTGTACCAGCAGGCTTCTTATATATTGCTCATGTTCCAGAGATATTTAAACAATTACAATCTGTATCTCTCTGTCACTGTTTACACATGGGACGGTGATAGAGCAACAGAACTTCGGGATTTTGAAAATACAACAGCATATGACTTCTACCTTCAGGAATGGGCGGAAGAAAACAGGAAACAAAAGATTATGAAAGATATAGGGATTCTTCCGTCAAACTGGAGCAGCATCACAGTAAACTATATCGGTGAAGAAATCTATTCCAAATACAATGTCCATCTGTAAAAAAGCAGACAGCATGACACAATTTAAAATCTTATAACACACATTAAAATACTATGACACAAAATAAAATAATATGCCATAAACAAAGCGAAAGGAGTTAAAAATTATTATGAAAAAGACTGACAACAGGATATTGGAACTTGCCGATCTGCAAAAAGTTCTCCTGTCCACTTGCACCTACTTAAACAGACCGATCAGAAAGAACCAGCTTATCAAAATGACTACAGAACTCTTTGAATGTAATACAGCAAAGGAAGTTGAATTTGCCTTGCTTGACCTGATTGAGCAGGGGAAATTACAGCAAAAAGATTACTTTATCACCACACCCGAATTTGCTGCCGACTGGAATGGAACAGTCACCGCTGCGGACGAGGGCATTATCAAATTCCTGCTGACATTAGGCGAAGAAGCAAAACATGACCTTTTCTTCAATGTGTACGCAAAAGAACCCCTTACACCCCATAATTTCTTCAAGTATATTGAAATGAAATATCCTGCCCTGCTCCGCAGAACAGACACAGCCCTTGCCTATATGGAGCAGTTAAACAACCATTTTTCCTTTGAACTCAATAATGCTTTCTATGCGGAGTTGAATGATTATCCTGCCAACAGATGGTTTACTAAATTTTTTGATTCCCCCGACTGCAGAATCTTAATCAGGAACATTTTTGCTGGAAGAAATTATGCAAATTTTCAGATTGTCTTACTCCCTGGGAAAAAGAAAAGCTATAAGAAAGCATATAAAGATTATGAAGAATTTCAGAATAATATCACTTCACTTTTTAACAGGGATGTTAAGATACAGGTCAGGAGAAGTCTGGTTACAATTCCATTCAGCCAAAAGAAGAGGAAATAACAATATGGCAGAGCAGGATACCTACCTATACAAAAAGCACATTCCAAGGGAGAAAGGGATTCCTGACCAGTTCCCTTTCAAATGTTATTTCCCAACCATGGACAGTGTTTCCCTTGATTTACCGCAGATAATGGTCGGCATAGATTCTGGTGTCAGTAATACTGCCTTTGCATATATAAACATCATAAGGGATGCACATAAAGCCATCACTGATTTTGAATTTGGGGATTCCTATTACTTTTTAGATCATCTGGATATGCTTGCACTACAGAAAGACAAACAGATTTTCTTATGCCAGAAATACTATGAATTATTCGCCCACAGACAGGTATTGTCCATGACCTTTGAGAGACTTTCCCTAAACACAATTCGGGATACCGATACCCTGAAAGGTGTGATAGATGCACAGGAAACAACTACCCTGCTTACCACAACCGCTTATGCTTTGAACCATTTCTACAAGCCAATACCTGCCACTTCTATAAAATACTGTCTCACTGGAAACGGGAAAGCAGATAAACAGGAAATGTGTCAGGCAGCCTACAACCTGACAGGTGACATTCAGCTTCTTAACAACTCCCACAGGGCAGATGCTTTTGCCTGTTGCTTCTATTCCTTTATTCAGGGAATGAAAGAAAGCTGTGTATATTATGAAATCCCCATCCCATCAAAATATGCACACATGGAATGGAATTTCAGGACAATGCCTAAAGCTCCATGGGAACATTAAAAAAGATTATCTGCTTCTTAATCGAATAGATAATCTTTTTTGTTTGTTTAAGAGCTTAGATTTCTCTAAGCCCTTTTAAATTTATTCTGCCCACATTGTATAGTAGACACATTCTTCATCTGAACCTGTTACTTCAAAATAAAATTCAGTCCATGATGCACCTCCATGGTTTCCAATTGCAAAAGATTCAAGTGAAGAACTTGCAGCCCATTCAGGATAACCTTTGTCAAAGTACATAAAACCAGTACCCCAACTACCACCATCCTTCAAAGCAGGATTCCAAGTAATTCCACCTGCTTCCATCAAAGAACGATAAACTGCCATAGCTTCTTCAGGAGTATATTTATCACTTGTAGTAGGTTCTTCTACAGGTTCAGGTGCAACAGGAGTATCAGTATTATCCACCACAGGTGGTTCAACAGAAGTTATATCCACAGGAGTCTCTGCCTTCACAGAAGTCTCTGCCTGCTTATTTGCTTCTTCTACTATTGCATCTCTTTCATCCATAGTAATAGCATTTGCCTCAATATCGGAAAGTCTTGCATACCTCATATCCTTATCCAAATAAAAGCGGCACCAATCACCATAAGTTCCCATTACAATAATATCAACATCCTCATTCGCATAGCCAATCCTTATACCGTTCTGTGCATAGATTGGCACTTTTCCAGTTGTAACATAATTTGTCAGATTACTTTCATCAAAGAATACAGAGCCGAATACATCTTCTCCGTCATCGCAGAATGTCCTGTCCTCTATACTGTAGTGGTAAGCTTTCATATCAAGCTCCGAATCATCTTTCTCGACAATCATGCTGTCAATGTCTTTGGCATCTGTGGAGGAGCTTTCAGATTCAACAGTTTTCCTATCTGTGGCATCAGAATTTCCACTTTCCGCTATCTCGCTGGCACTGCTCTCTGCCGTAGAAGTTCCTGCCTTATCAGCATCTTCTGTGTTCCCACATCCGCTAGCAAGTGCCATAATTGCAACCATAAGTATTGCATAGATTTTTTCCCTCTTCATAACACTATCTCCCGTTAATTTTTAATACTCTGATTCGATAAGGTCTTTATAATAGATTCTGCAGATAATCCAACCATCTGTATCCTCTTCACATTCAATATAAAGAGTTCCATAATGCAATGGATCAACATTGCCATCGGAAATTAATTCTCCTATCCAATATTCATACATCATTTGGTCTTCATATTCAGAATCCATCCTAAACTCATAAAATTCCATATCAGAAGCATTTTCATTTAAGAATGTATATTCGATTTCTTCAAAACCATAAGTATTAATATAATTTTCAAGTCCTTCCTTCATGGTTGTGGCATTAAGATGAATTCTTTCTGATGTAACCATTTCGTTTCTTACATATAGATAATCGTAATCTATACCTTCAATCGGATTCTCAAATCTTGCCCACAAATCTGTACTCATTCCTGTAATAGAAACAGTTGTTCCAGGTTCAATGCTACCAATCCAATAACCATCTCCATCCAAAATAGGAACATATGATTCTGCAGTAAGATATCCATTATAGGATGTATACTCAATTTCATCTAATGCATCAAAGTCTTTAGATTCTTTTTCTGCAAACAGAATAATACCATTATAATTAGTATCTCCAAGCTCTTCTTCGTCTTCAGTGTCATCTCCAACAACTTCTTCGCTTGCGATTTCATCATCCGTCTCTGTTTCAGCACTACTGCTTTCAGAAACCTCCTGATCTGTTGCATCTGCCTTTGCTCCACACCCTGCAAGGGATGCAATAACCAATCCTGTCAGTAAAACAATCACAACTCTCTTTTTCATTTTCTTCCTCCTCATATTCAGGATTTCTGCCATCCTGCCCTTTTGTATTTTATCTGGGGATATATCCCTGTCCATAAGTAATCGAGAATCCGCTTATTTATGGATTACATATTACCCCTATCCCTACTGTATTATAACGTACCTGCCACCGTTGTGCAAGGTCTATATTCAATATGTAACCCCTATTAAATGTAATGAATGTTCAATATTTTGCATTGATACTAGAATGAACATATGAATATTGGGAACGCTGAATGGAAAGGGGGAATCTGCATGATTTCATATGAACCGCTATGGGCTACCATGAAAGAAAAAGAAATCACGAAATATCAGCTTACCTACTATTGGGGGATCAGCAGCAATACACTTAGAAGAATGGGGCATGGAGAGCCGATAAGCTCCAACACCCTCAATGAGTTGTGCCTGATACTGGACTGCAGGGTAGCGGATATTCTGCTGTTCACTGCAACAGAGGAAGAAATCACCGCAATCAATGAGCGGAAAGAGGAAATCATCAATTTCCATAGAAAGAAGCGAAAAAAATAAGCCCATGTTCCCCTCTTCCAGGGAACATAAGGCTTGTTTTTCTCTATGCAGATTTTCCTCAGTTCTTTTCTTACCATATTATAAAATTCTGTATAAATTCTTCTCCCTGTTATTTTTTCAAGATTATAGAATCTATATCCTCAATCGGGATTACATTCACGCCCCCTAAGTTACAAAATACTGCTATTATTGCGATTATAAACACTCCCCCTATCATCTGCATCACATATTCATGGTAAACTATGACAAACAGAACAATACTTAACACCGCCACGGGTAAAATGACTTTCCAACGGAAGTGATACTTTTTATCCATTTCCCTGTATTGTTTCTTAAACACTATAACCCCCATAAATGCCCCAACCAGAATACAGATAACCCGTGCTGCCAGCAGGTAAGAAAAGGTCTCCGAAAACTGCGGGCAGAGGACTATTATTCTCAAACCAAAATAAAGCATTTCCATCACACTGCATCTTGCAAATCTGGCTCCCATACATTGTCCGCCGACTACCATAGCACATATAAGGTAAAACCCGCCGTGCAGGGCCACCGATATTGGATTGCTGTCCGCAACGGAACTGTAATTATACCTGACCATCACCCTTCCAAATGCATACAGGGTATTAAAGATATAGAAAACTATCCATAAGGTGTCATCATAAAGGATATCTATTATTGTCAGCTTCCTGTGTTTTGTTTTTACTTCTCCCATATCATTCAACCCCTTTCCTCCGTGTGCCAACCGATAGTGTGTTCATCATTCTTCTCATAGGTATCTCCTTTAGCTGTAATATTTTCAGGTTTTTACCCTGTTATATAAGGGAGCACTGTTTTCTCCAAAATGTTTCACTTAAAATCAAATTATAATATGTTCAACATGTTGCCCCTATACCATTCAAGTATAACGTACTCTCATTATCAATGCAAGGAAAACATAGTATACATATTGCACCCATTACATATAACCTATATGCTTAGTGATTTCTGTTCCAAAAATCCTAATCTATATTAAAAACGTCAAAAAAATAAGCCTGTGTTCACATAAACATAAGGCTTATCTTGTTTATTCAGCTAACCTGCTCCCATTAGGGCAACATGCCGTGAACCCTTTGAAAAAATGACTGTTTATGTACCGCCATCCTTCAATTTTTTTTGCATTTACAGGTTGCAGGCCCGATAAGGGCCTCCCCTTTTTGTTTGGGGTCACTCTATTATAAGCATCAGTCCTGTAATTATAACTAAAATCAAGATTTTTCCGTAGAATTGTCTTCCCTGTCTCCTAAAATCCTTTTCTGAAAATACAGCTTCTCCGTGAACAGCCCATGTTCATGCCAAAAAGTGCCACAAACCCAGCAAAATCAAGGCTTGCAGCCATTTTCATAGTAAAAAAAATTTACTTTTTCCTTTAATAAATACATTATTTTTTTAATCTGTCATCAATAGAGAAGATACTGCTTTACATGAAAAAATGTCTGCCTCTCAAAAAGGAAAATAAGGGGAATCAGTATCTGTAA
>Ga0137297_10951_pt1 | contig 18610 bp, 23 predicted proteins | sample RamsorincwithD2O_FD_97191 | JGI IMG/M metagenome (GOLD analysis project Ga0137297, IMG submission 97191) | Mouse cecal microbial communities from Vienna, Austria - Mucin amended with D2O | ecosystem: Host-associated > Mammals > Digestive system > Large intestine > Cecum | place: Austria: Vienna... | reverse complement strand
TGCAAGCGTCCCAGGGGCGCTTAAAGAACCTTAACCAGCAGCAGGAAAAGATCAAGCAAAATGTTTCTGCAACCAAAACGGAAATACTGGGCACGGTTGGAGCCTATACCGCAGTTGCGGCGGCGATCTACGCCGGGCCAGTACAGGCGGCCCAGAAATACGAAACGGCGCTGGCAAAGGTGAACACCATAGCGGACACCACGCAAGTTCCGCTTGAAAAAATTTCGCAAGAGGTTATGGCCCTGTCCAACAAAACGGGCGTGGCGGCCAACGCTCTTGCGGAAGACGTTTATAATGCCATATCCGCCGGACAGGAAACCGGGGACGCCGTCAACTTTGTTTCGACAAGTACAAAATTGGCAAAGGCGGGATTTGCGGAAACGTCACAAACGCTGGATGTGTTGACCACGATCTTAAACGCTTATGGGAAAAGCGCGGATGAAGTGGGACACGTTAGCGATGTACTTATACAGATCCAAAACAAAGGAAAAACGAGCGTGGGGGAACTATCGTCCGTCATGGGCAAGATAATCCCCACGGCAAATTCCTATAACGTTTCCCTGGAACAGCTGGGCGCAACCTATGCGATTATGACAGCTGGTGGAATTAAAACAGCCGAAACAACCACCTATGCCAACTCCATGCTGAACGAGTTGGGCAAGAGCGGAAGCACGGCGGACAAGATTCTGCGGAAGGTTGCGGGCGGCGGTTTTTCCGATCTGATGGCAAACGGATCGAGCCTTGCGGAAGTGCTGAATATCCTACAGACGGAAGCGCAAAAGAGCGGGAAAACCATAAAAGATATGTTCGGCAGCGCGGAAGCAGGAACAGCGGCGGTAAAGATTCTGGAAGCTGGGGTGGATGGATTCAACGCCAGCGTAGAAGGGATGCTGAACAGCAAGGACGCAACCGACAAAGCGTTTGCCATAATGTCCGATACCACGGAAAACAAGATGGCGAAGGCCAAGAACAGCATAAACAATCTGCAAATTGTGCTGGGCCAGAACCTTTTGCCGATCGTAGGAAACGTGGCGGACAAAGTGGCCGGAGCGGTCACGAGGGTATCAGAATTTGCCCAGGCAAACCCGCAGTTGGTGCAAACCGTCATGAAGGTGGTTGGAGCGCTGGCCGCGCTGAAGCTGGGCGGATTGGGCCTAAAGCTGGGCTTCCAGGAATTAAAACTGGGAGTTGTAAACGTACAATATGTGCTGGAACTGCTGAAAAGTAAGTTTCTGATAGCACAAGCTGGAAGTATAGGACTTGCCGGGCGGCTGAAACTTGCCGGGAAAGGGGTATTAACCTATTTCGGAAATGTGGGAAGCGCCCTGGGGGGCGTTACTTCCGCGCTGGGCAATATCCTGACAAACAACCCGCTTGCGAGGGCCGCAGGCGGCCTTTTTACGCGGGTTGGTAGCATATTCACAGCTGGGGCGCAAAGCCTGGCAGGAAGACTTCTGGGGCCGCTGTCCGGCGTTGGAAGCCGGGCCGTTCCCCTGATCCTTGCGCCGTTTAGGGCGCTGGGTGGGCAGCTGGGCGGCGTGCTGTCCGGCCTGTCCGGCGTTATCGCAAGAAGCCCGCTGGGAACCATAGGGCGCGTTGTAAGCGGTGCGTTTGGGAAACTGGGGACTTTGATAGGCCCGGTTGGAAACGCGCTGAAAACAGCCATGGGGCCGCTGGGAAAGCTGGGATCAACCCTGCTGGGGCCGCTGGGCGGCATAGCCGGAAAAATCCTTCCCGTGGTGGGGGTTGTCACGGCGGTTATTACCGTTGTGCAGCTTCTACGGAAGAACTTTGACAAGGTACGGGAAGCGGTAGGCCGGATTTTCGGGGACAAGGGCCTTGAAATCTTTGACAAGATCGTTGCGGCTGTAACGGCGGCTGGGGACGCGATCAAGAACGTATTTTCCGGCGGCAACATGGACGCGGCCCGCCAGAAGATAGAAAGCATTTTCGGTGCGAAGGGAACAGCGGTTTTTGACGGCTTCATAAGGGCCGCCCAGACCGTAGGAAGCGCGATCGGGAGCCTGATAGGCTTTATTACGGAACACGTTGTACCAGTGGCGGAACAAGTGCTGGGCGTGATCGTGTCCGATGTGATACCGGGAATTGTCGGCGGCATACAGCAGGCGGCCCCGGTTATCATGCAGATCGTGCAAGCCATAGCGAATTTTATACCGGGAATTGTCGGCGGCATACAGCAGGCGGCCCCGGTTATCATGCAGATCGTGCAAGCCATAGCGAATTTTATAGCGGGAATTATTCCGGTTATCGGCGGATTCATTGCCGGGATCATGCCCGTTATCAGCGAGATCATTACATTTGTACAAACGAACGTTTTCCCGATTGTCCAGCAGATTTTCAGCTTTATTGTTTCAACCGTACTTCCGGCAATCGTCAGCGGCGTTCAATTTCTGGCAGCTACTATTACTGCGGTGCTGTCCGCCGTCCTGCCCGTGGTGCAGACGGTATTTACAACGATCTGGAATATCATACAGCCGATCATGCAGCAGATACTTTCTGTGATTCAAGCTGTGTTGCCGTCTGTGCTGGCAATCTTCCAGAACGTCTTCAACACCATAGGCGGCGTTGTGAACGGCCTTGCAACCGTCCTTTCCGGCCTGATTCAGTTTATAACGGGCGTGTTTTCCGGCAACTGGGCGCAGGCATGGGAAGGAATAAAGAGCGTGTTTTCCGGCGCGTGGGATGCCCTGACAAGCATTGTGAAGGGCGTTATAAACGGCATAATCGGAATTATCAACGGCGCTATTGCAGGGCTGAACAGCATTAAGATCCCGGATTGGGTTCCCGTTGTCGGCGGCAAGGGCGTGAATATCCCGCAACTGCCAACGTTCGCACGGGGCACGGCCAGAACGCCCAGCACCTTTATAGCGGGTGAGAAGGGGCCGGAACTGATAACCAACGCGCCCGGCATGACCGTATACACGGCGGAGCGGACGCAAAAGATCCTGGAAAGCAGCAACCGGGCCGCAGCCGCCGTAAAGTCCGCGCCAGCGGCAATGCAGGTGGGCGGCGGTGGTGGAAACGCCGCAGCGGAAGTGCGAACCGCGCCGGAAGTTACACGGAACCCCGGACGCGGCGGCGGTACGCAAAACATAACCGTAAACAATTCCCCCACGATCATAGTGCAGGGGGACAAGCCGGACGATCTGGATCAAAAACTGGAAGAAAACAACCAGAAATTGATCCGGGAGTTCCGAGAAATACAGCGGCAGGAAGCGGAAGACGAAAGAAGGATGGTTTATGAATAAGACATACCGAACCATACAAGGCGATATGTGGGACAAAATAGCCTATGAACAGATGGGGAGCGTCTTATACACGGATCAGCTGATTAAGGCGAACGCAGATCACGCCGCTATCGTTATCTTTCCCGCCGGGGTGGTTCTTACCATCCCGGCGGCGGAAGATCCGGTGGATATGCAGTTGCCGCCGTGGAAAAGGGGGATTCTTGAATGAGCAGGGCAAGGCGGGTTGAATTGCGCGTGGTGGCAATCGGCGGGACGCTTCCGCAAAACCTGACAGACCGCCTTTTGTCGGCAACATACACAGACAACGAGGAAGACGCAGCGGACGATCTTCAAATATCCTATGACAACGCCGCAAATGAAGGGAACAAACAGTGGTTAGAAGTAAAAGCAACGATCGCGCCGCCGGATACCGGAAAACTGGTACAAAAGGAAGTGGCCCCGACAGAAACGATAGATTATATCGTACAGCGCGGGGATACACTGTCAGCCATAGCGGCAAAGTATTTGGGGAGCGCGTCAAAGTATAACCAGATCGTACAGGAAAACGGAATAAAAAATCCTGATTTAATTTTCCCTGGGCAAGTGTTCAAGATCACAACCGGAGGACAAGTAACGGCAACGCCTACAGAAGCCGTACAGGACGCAAGGGCGGCGGGGGATACGGATACCCAGGGCGGAGCCGGAAACGCCGCCAGCGGCGGCGGAAGCGGCGCAGGGAGCGGCCCGGCGGCCACATCCGTTAAAATGGTGCAGGTACAACTTGCGCAACTGGACTGGAACGGCAGCGGGCGTTCCGGCGTTCTGAACTGCGGAACGTTTGAGATTGACAGCGCAAAGCTTGCGGGGCCGCCCATGAAAACAACGTTGAGCGGCACGTCAATCCCTTATACGTCAACGTTGCGGATGCAGAAGAAATGCCGCAGCTGGGAGAATACAAGCCTACAGGCGATCGCCGCGCAGATCGCGGCGGAAGCCGGCCTGTCTTTGATGTATGAATGCGCGGAAAATCCGAAGTACAGCAAAAAAGAGCAGGTACAGCAATCGGATATACGGTTTTTGCAGACGCTTTGCCATGCGGAGGGAAAAGCGCTGAAAATTACCGCGCTGTCTGTTGTCATTTTTGACAAGCAGGACTATGACGGAAAACCGCCGATCAAAACAATTACTTACGGAAGCAGCGATATTCTTTCTTTTAACCTGTCAACAAACATGAAGGATACAGCGTACACAAGCTGTCATGTAAGCTATTCCGATTCCGAAAAGAAAGAAACGATAGAATACACGTTCACGCCGGACAGCAGCGCGGGAACGGGGCAAGTGCTGGAAATCAACGAAAAAGTTGCGGACACGGCGGAAGCCATGCGCATTGCGAAAAAGCGCTTGCGGGAAAAGAACGAAGGAGAAATAACGGCCAGTTTTTCCATGGTGGGGGACGTGCAGCTTGTGGCGGGCGTGGTGGTTCAACTGCGGGGCTTCCAGTCCTTTGACCGGAAATACCGGGTAAAGAGCGCCAAACACAAGCTATTGGGCGGATATACCACCGACATTGAATTAGTGCAGATATTGGAGGGGTATTGATGGCGGGACAAAACGGCGCTTCCCTGCAAATGGACAAAGATATACTGGACGCGCTGAAACGGATAATCAGGATCGGCGTGGTGCAGTCTTTTGACGCGGTAACACGGAAGGGACGCGTAAAGTTCGAGGACAAAAACGGGCTGAAAAGTTCGGAACTGAAATTTATTGCCCGGCCCCGCCACATTGCGCCGAACAAGCAGCCGCCGGATCAGGAAGACGATCTGGTAAAAATAGCGTGTGACCATTGCCCACACCAGCATGAAGCCTATGTAATGGACTGGAACCCGAAACCGGGGGCGTGGGTGCTGTGCATCATGCGCCCGGACGGGAGCGGGGACGGGTACGTTGTAGGGGAGGTGTAAAACGTGGGGAAGCTGGGCGGTTTTGGTTCGCTGTCCTTTGTCGTATCCAGCAACACAATAAGGACGTTTGAAAAACTGCAATGGGACGTGGGCGCAAGCTACGCCACACACGATCGGCACATGATGCCGGATCTTCTGGAATTTCTGGGGCCTGACCCGGAAACAATCAACCTGCCCATTAAGTTTTCTGTCTTCCTGGGCACGAACCCGATACAGGAAGTGGAGCGGTTGCGGGCCATGATCAGAAGCGGGACGGTGGAACGTCTGGTGCTGGGCGGCCACGTCTACGGGGGCTATAAATGGGCCATTACCAAAATGTCCGCAGAATTGAAGACATTTGACAACCGGGGGAACTGCTGGGCAGCAAATACCACGCTGTCACTGAAAGAATACGCCAGGAGGTAGCCGCCGTGTCGTGGATTTTGAAGAACAACGGAAAAATTCTGGAAGATATTTGCCTTGACCCGCAGACGGTGGAAGAAGAAGTGCTGATAAACGGCGCGATCATCCTTGACAGTTACTTAAAGTCTGTGACGTTTATACGGGGACTGGGCATGAACACAGACCGATTGCACCGCCCTGTAAACGTGGTGGCAAATGAAATCGTGGCGAATATCCACGATCAGTTTGAACAGTACGAACCGCGGGCGATCCTGGGGGAAATCACGGTGGAAGCAGGCAACGTTCGCGGTGACATGGATATAACGGTTGAAATTGAGGGGGTGCGGGACGTTGATTAAGCGGGAATATCCAGATATTGAATTTGTGGAAACCGACACGGAAACCATAGAAAACAGCCTGATTGCGCTGTGGGAACTGATGTATGAGAAAATGACCGGGAAGAAGAAAAAAGTTTATCCGGCTTCCCCGGAACGGCTGTATATAGCCTATACGGCGGCAATCATCGTCCAGCAACGGATTATAATCAACGAAACCGCAAAAAAGAACGTGCCGCGCTACGCAAACGGGAAATACCTGGACAGCCTGGGGGAGCTGTTCAAAGACACGTTCCGCCTGCCGGAAGCAAGGGCAACCGCCATTTTCCGCTTCCACATTTCGGAGCCGCAGCCGCAAAGCGTCATTGTGCCGCAGGGCACGCGGATCAACTTTGACGGGGAAATTGTTTTTGCAACTACGGAAGAACTGGAAATCAAAGCCGGGGAGGAATACGGGGACATTCTGGGCGAATGCCTTACGCCGGGGATCGTAGGAAACAACATTGCAGCCGGGCAGATCAAAGAAATTATGGACACCTACGACTTTTATTGGAAAGTGGAGAATATCACGCGGACAGCTGGCGGCGCGGACAAGGAAAGCGATCAAAGCTACTATGAGCGCTTGCGGGAAAGCATGGAAGGGTTTAGCACAGCTGGCCCCGTAGGCGGGTATATTTACCACGTCAAGAGCGTTTCAACAGCCATTGCGGACGTGACTGCCACAAGCCCGGAACCGGGGCTGGTTGATATACGGGTGCTGCTGAATGGCGGGGAAATGCCCACGGAAGCAACCATGCAGGAAATTCAAGACGCTTTGAACGCAAGCACGGTTCGACCGCTGACAGATAGGGTGATCGTGTCAAAGCCAGAAGAAGTCCCTTTTTCTGTTGATGTGACAATCTATCTTCCGCGCTACAGCCAAACCAGCAGCACGATCATTGAAAGAGACGCAAGAAGCGCTGTGGCCGCATATATCAAATGGCAAACGGAAAAGATGGGGCGGGATATTAACCCGTCCCGTTTGCACAATTTCTTGATGGAAGCAGGACTGAAAAGGGCGGAGATCCGGAAGCCTGATTTTACGGTTGTCCCCGAAACGTCCGTGGCCCGGCTGACCGGGGAAACGGTTCTGAACGGGGGAACAGAGGATGAATAACGATATTTATAGTATCGACTTCACACAGATTTTTCCGACAGCCCTACAGCATGACCCGAAAATGATCGCGCTGGCGAAAGGGTTTGCGGCGGAAGCGCTGAAAGTGAGCGGACATCTTAACGATGTGCTGATCTATTCGCGATTTGACGAACTGCCGGAAGCGCTGGTGGATATTTTGGCCTATGATATGCACGTTGACTGGTACGACTACGATATGCCGCTAAAGGTGAAACGGGAAGTTGTAAAAAACAGTGTTCGGGTGCATAAGCGCATGGGGACAAAGTACGCTGTAGAAACGGCGCTGGGGAGCGTGTGGCCGGAAAGTGAAGTGGAAGAATGGTTTGAGTATGGAGGGGAACCGCATCATTTCAGGATTGTTTGTGACGTTACGGAAAGCTACATAACCGTAAGCTTCAAGCGGCTTGTGCAGGCCGTCTATATGTATAAGCGCCTGTCTTCCCATTTGGAAAGCGTGGTGTACCAGGCGCGGATTACCTGCATCATACAGACGCACACAGATTATTTTGTGTACCACAACCCGCTAACGGATACGCTGCGGGCCGGGACGCATCCATACCGGATTATGATCGGCGGCGTGGCAAACGCCGCTATTATCATAGGCACGGCGGCGGCGGGGTTTATCTTCACTCCGCCGCAAGCCGGAACCATCCCGCAGCGCAATGTTGTTTTCCGGGGCCGGGAAGACCGCATAACCATCCAGGCAGGCCGTGCGGCCTATGGGTATAAAAACACCCAGGCGGGAACCGTGGAAGCTGGTACAGAACCGCGCAGGGCCGTTTCTGGCGGTGCGGCGGAAGCAAGCCTGATCGCGGAAACAGAAGCGGCGGCGGCTGTCTACAACAACCCGCAAGCCGGAACGATGCCGCAGCGCAATGTTATTTTCAAAGGCAGGGAAACGGCGGTGGAAGCGGAAACAGAAGCGGCGGCGGTTGTCTACAATACCCCCCAGGCCGGAACCGCCCCCCGCCGCGCTACAGTGTTCAATGCCCAGGAAGCCCATATAACCGCCCAGACGGGAGCGGAAGCGTCAAGGTATACAAACACACGGGCGGGAACTGTGGAAGCAGGTACAGAGCCGCGCAGGGCCGTACAAAGCGCCATTGCGGCGGCGGAAGTAGTTACAGAAACGAAAGTGGAAGGAAGCACGTATGCCGTGCCCATTGCGGGGACAGCGCCGGGCCGGAACGTCATACCGCAAATAGCGGACGAAGACGGGGCCGGAACGGTGGAGGGCAGGGCGTTTAAGTATAATTCTAAGCGGTGCGGAAGTCCCCGGAAATTGTAAGGAAGGAGGAAAAACCATGCTGGAACCCCAGGCATTTGAGGACGTGAAAACGTTTCTGGATGATATTATTGCCTATGCCATGGTAACGGTGGACGGGGAAGAAATCAAATGCCCGATCCACCGCCGGGAGCGGATGAAAGACGGGCGCGTAGCGGTGTATATCCAGATCACGCCGGAGGAAAGCAGAAGCGTGACCGTCCAAAAAGTGCAGCTGTACAACAAAAACCGCCAGCTGTGGGCCACGAAGGGGGAAGGGATTCTTCTGGAAGAAGCCCAGGAAGGGGTTTTGTACCGCTTCACATTTAAGTTTTTGGAACAGGAGGTGTAAACCGTGTACACAGAAAAACAGTGGCTTGACCATGTAACGGAATTTGAAGACCGCTACACAGAACAGGACAACGGGGACGGAACGATCACGCATATCCCTGTGGAAGGGGAGGTTTTACAGGAGGGAACCCCCCAGAGCGCGAAAAACTTCAACCACATGGAATGCGGCATTTCGGAAGCCCACGAAACAGCGGCGGCCCTGCTGGTTATGGCCCGGCACGCCCGGCAGCAGCTGGAAGACCTGGCCGGGGAAACGCTCCACGTGACGCTGAACAATTCCGAACAGTACCCGTTTAACAACAGCAAAAAAACGGTTGCCCTGGCCGTGCGCCGCAATAACGGGGAATACACAGTAACCCCGGAAGTGGTGAGCGTGGCGGGCGGCAGCCTTAAAGGCGTGTCCGTTTCGGACAAACTGGCGAACGGCTTTAAGGTGGAATTTTACGGGAGCGCCACAAGCGTTACGCTGAAACTTCACGTAAAGGGGGGCTTCTACAGTGGCTAACGTTCATATCAAATCGGAAGCGCGGCGGCAGCATGAAGCGGCGGTTTTGCGCTCTTACGGGGTATCCGGCAAGGGAACCTCGGAACAGCGGGAAGCCGCCGCCGTGATTGCGGCCAGAAGCAAGGAAATCATGAAGGAGGAAAAAAGACGTGGCTAAAATCAACGTGATCGAGAAGACACCGGGAAAGCACCTGGAATACCGGGTGAGCGGGGAAAAGATCATTTTCGGGGACGATGATCTTTCCGTCAAACTGTCCACGCGGGAGCGGGACGAAGAAACCGTGCTGGACATTACGGCGGACAAGGATCAGGGCCTTATGATGGGCACGGGCGGCAACGCCCACAACTACGCCGCCCAGATTGTGATCCCGGCCCGCAGGTATGAGGAACAGGAAAAGGAAATGGAGATCGGGCGGGACGAAGACGGCGGCCCCGTCATGGGAATGGGAACCGTGCGCGTGCCGCAGCCGTTTGACGTGTCCCGCTGTACACTTTATCTATGGGGAATGGAGGAATAAAGAAAATGGCGAACAATTTTGACGATCTGGCAATGGCGGTGGCCGCGTTCGGCGCAAACAACCGCGTGATCCTGGACGATCTGGGCTATCCCTCTATCATGGTGGGCGTGCCGAAAATGAAGTATTCCGACATTATCACGGACGGCACGCAGGAGGTTTTGCCCTGGTGGATTGTGGATGGCGTGGAAAAAGATGTGATTTGGGTATCCAAGTACCCGAATATCATCAAGCACGATCGCGCCTACTCCCTGGCGGCAAAAGACCCGGCGGCGGTGCTGGACTTTGACACGGCGCTCACCGCCTGCCGGAAGAAGGGCAACGGCTGGCATTTGAACCAGAATGGCATTTTTGCCGCACTGAACCTGTGGAGCCAGATCGGATTGTGTACACCGCTGGCGCGTCCGGGCCTGCCTGATTTTTTCGCCTGATATGTTCCGCTGCCCGTTGTAGTCAAACGCTTTCACGCTGCCGCCCTCCAAATTATTGTGGTGTATTCCAGTTTTTTGTTTGACATTACCATATTGATGCGGTATCATTGTGGTAATATCCCACTTGTGGGAATACCACACATATTTTACTCTGGATACTCAAATAGGAGGTTTTTTCTTATGGGCCTACGTTACAGGAAAAGCATTAAAATCGCTCCTGGTGTTCGCTTAAACGTCAACAAAAACAGCGTTGGCGTTAGTGCTGGGGTCAAGGGCTTGCGCTATTCCGTCAATAGTAAGGGCCAGACAACAAAAACTGTTGGCATTCCCGGCACGGGCCTTTCCTATGTCGAAACATCCAAAGGGAAGAAGCCCTCTACCACAACACATAGGGCCATCGATGCGGATACAGCCCCCCAGGATGCGCCCTCGCGGCCTGCCACCGAAAAGGAAAAGAAACAGAAGCCGCCGAAAATTCAAGCTGATATTCTTTTTTCTGATCCCGCCGATGCTGGGAATATTTTCTGGGGTGTTGTTTTCCTGGTTGCCGCGTTTTTTGCTTCCGGCTTTTCATGGCCCCTTGCTATTGTGATCGCCCTGCTGGCCGCATGGTGCTTCCTGTCTTATGCGACATACAAGGCGCACCCGGACGATCCCAAATACATCACACCGGAACAGTTGGAACGCTGGCGCGGCCTGCTGGGCATTGACAAGGGAAATGCTTATGAACTCGGGAAGAAGTCCGCGCCCATCCTTGCCGATCTAAAGGAAAAGGTTTTCCAGGCCGTGCAGGAAGCGGACGGCCCTGCCGTTCTGGAATATCAAAAGAAAATCGTTGATCTTTCGGAATTTATTGTTATTCGGGGTGATAAACCCACAGAAGATTATGATCGATATGTCACCACATACAAGCCATTTGAACCATAAAAAGGCGGCCCCGGCTGCGCTTCACAGCGCCGCCGGGGCCTTGCAGTAGTCCTATTGCACCAGTTACAACAATACCGCTGCGGCTACATTGTAGCACACGCGGCAGGGAAATGGCGGGCAATCTTTCCCGATCTGCCCGGATCAAAAGAACCACCAGCAGGCCCGCCGCCCGCTGGTGGTTCTTCTTTCACGCTTCCCCCTTGCCCCATGTCATTTCTTCTCCGGTATCCCTCAGAAACTTTTCCCGTACCGCTGCAACAATGTAGCTATTGAAGGACGCATAGCCCGCCTGGGCCGCTGCCGCCCTCACAGCTTCTTTCATGCCCTTTGGCACGGCCAGTTCCATACGGTCATAGTTTCCATCCCGGTATTTATTTTTTGCCGCCGTAGCCGCCGCCCCCCTGGGCGTTGGATACTTCTTTTTTTCTTCTGCCATATAAAGGCCCCCTTTCCACTGTCCCACATTATACCACACTCTTTCAAGCTACGGAAGTATAAATATTACACAAATTTACGGAAGTATATTTGTGCATGATTGTATTGAAATTTGCTTGACTTTCTTTTCTTACGGAAGTATAGTATAAACAGTTCAAGGGAAACACAGCCGCCCACCTGCCTGGGCGTTAAGAATACGGCGGGGGCCAACCTTACGGGCCGACACGAAAAGTGGGGCCGACACGGCAAGCAATTCAAAATATTTTATAGGGGGTCTTCCTTATGTTGAACCTTGAAACCGTCCGTACTCTTACCCGCCACGGCTACGAAATGTCCGCCATTCTGGCCGCTATGAACGCCGCCGAAACTACCGGAAGCGCCGATCTGGACGGCTGGACAATCCGGTATAACGAGCGGGGCGAAATGATCACCGTTCACCCCAGCTGGTGCGGAATCTATGTCGGGGACTACGCCGCCCACATCATCTTCCAGAAAAACCTTTCCTACCGTTGCGGCAGGTATGGCTATATGAACGCCAAACACAGGGACTTGCCCGCCGTCCTGGAAAAGCTGGACGCTTCCAAAACTAATGGCTTCATTCTCTGCGAGTGCTGCGCCTGCGATTATGAGCGCCGCAAAAAGCAGGTAGAAAAGCTGGGCTACACCGTCCACCGCTCCAATATTTCCGCCTGCAAAACCGATATTTCCACCTGCTGTTTCCTGATTGCTTAACCACCGCCGCCCCGGCCACCCTGGCCGGGGTTTTCCTTTTCTTACGGAAGTATACAATATGCACAGAATTTCCGCCCGATCTTTGTGCATCATTTTAAGCATATTCGCTTGACTTTTTATTCTTCCGTAAGTATAATATAGGCAGTTAAGGAAACCACACAAAAACAAAACGGGGGTTACGAAAATGAAGGTTGCAGAAAAGATTCTTGAACAGCTGGGCGGCCAGAAGTTTATTGCTATGACCGGGGCCAACCACTTTGTAGCGGACGGCAACACGCTCCGCATGGCGCTTCCCAAAAACGCCAGTAAGGCGAACCGCCTGTATATCACGCTGGACGCTACCGACACTTACACGATGCACTTTTTCAAGTATACTGCCGGGCATCTTAACAAGAAAACTTTCGCCTGGATTGAAGACAAAACGGTTGAAGTTCGAACAGACAGCGGCGTTTTCTGTGACAGCTTGCAGGCCATCTTCACAGAAGTAACCGGAATGTATACGCACCTGTAAGAACCACCGCCGGGCGGCCCAGCCGCCGCCCGGCTCCATCAAAAGAAGGGAAGGTAAGAAATGAGTGCAAGAAGACAGATCAACCGTTACCGCACAACCCCATCCGGGTATGACTACGCGGACGTTTTGAAGCGCGGCAAGCGATTTTACACCTTCGGTAACGCCCATTCTGATTTTGAAATGCAACCGTTCACTTCCGGCAATCGTGTTTTGTGGTCTGCCGAAACTCCAACGCTTCCCACGTTCACCCCGCCAAAAGGCACAATCTGCGTACACTGGAACGGGAAGCGCTGGGAAGAATCCCCCCTGTAGCCCCGCAAAGCCCCCAGGAACGCAAAGAAGCCCGCAGAAGGTAATTACACCCCCCTGCGGGCTTCCGTGTGTCCTGGCGCTGTCTATGGCCCGTCCTGCGGGCTTTTATGTGTTGTCGTGTTCCTGCTGGCCGTCCTGGGCCGTCTGCGGCGCGTTCTGCGCCCCTTCCGCCGCCGTAGCGGTATCTGTACCCCCTGCGGCTTCCGGCGCGGCCTTGGCGGCTCCCTGGGCCGCCTGGCCGCCCTCCACAATCACAACGTCAACGCCAGCCGCTACCACTTCCGCCGTGTCCGCGTCCACGGTTCCCACTTTCAGCCCGGCTTCATCATATGCGTTTACGCTGCCGTCCGGGTTCGGTTCCAGCGCCCCTTCCGGCACGTTGTCCGTGGCAACCGCCACGCCGGGGACGGACACCGCCGCCGAACCGCCGGGCACGTTAATAACCACCGTTGACGCTTCCGCAAATTTCCGCCGCCCGATCTCATAGTAACGGGCCGTGCTGGCCGCCTGAGCGATTTCCTGCGGCTGCTGGGCTTCCGCCGCGCCCTTCATCATGTTTTCATATGCGGCCTGGGCAATGGCCCGCAGTTGGTCTTTTGTTACATTCAGCCCAGCTTCCTTTGCAATGGCTTCCAGCTGTTCCACAACCATTTCCATTTTTTCGTGTCCGCTGCTTGTCTTCATAAACTCCCGCGCCCAGACAACGAACTTGTCAGCCCATGCGGCCAGCTGCCGCAGTTTGTCCGCAACGCTCTTGGGCACGTTCGGGAAAACGAACTTGCCCAGCAGGAAGCCGCCGATCGAGATCAGCAGAAGCACCGCGTTAAAAATAATGTTTTCCATGTTCTTTCCGTCCTTTCCTTATTTCACCGCGCCGCCCAGGTCGCACAGCAGTTGATCCAGGCTTGCCGCCTGCTTGTAGTTCTTCAACCAGTATTCCGGGCCGTCAATCACGCCAGCCCGCACCAGCGCGGCCACGCCGTCTTCCACGGACGCGGCACGCGGCCCGGCCTTTTTGATTTTAGCCGCCGCCTTTTCAAGCAGAACTTCTAAATACTTCACCTTGCCGGAATTGACAACCCCGGCCCAGTAGTCCGGAGAATTGATCACGCCCAGCGCCGCCAGTTTTGCAAGGGCCGCTTGCGCCCCCGTGGCAACGTCCGCCGCGTCAACCCACCCGTAAACGGTCGAACCGCCGCCGATCTCCCGTACAAGGTGGAATGGATGCTTTGCGCCCTTTGCGATCTGTGTAACCTTCGCCGTGCCCGGCTTGCACGGCTTCCCGCTCCCGGCGCTGGCGCTTGTGTAATGCACGCTGCCCGTAAAGGCCACCACAGCCCCCACAGCGGGCGCGGGCGCTGCGGGCGTGTTGGTGGTTCCCCCAGGCTTTCCGGGCGTTCCTGCGGCTCCCTGGCCGCCCTGCGTGCCCTTGTCCGCCGCCACGTCATAGGTGACATACGGGATCTTCCCGTGCTTCGTCCACCTGCGCCCGTTCATCCCCGCAATGGGGCCAATGTTCAAGCACGCCGTTTCCTGCACGCAGTTTTTGAACGCCGGGGAACACTCGATCACCACGCCGCCGCCCACATACACGCCGATATGGCCGGACAGCCACACAGCTTCACCCGGAAGAATCTTTGTAAAATCGGTTGAAACTTCCTTGCAAAGCCGGATCATGCCGTCCGCGCCAGTATCAGGAACGCCGTTTGCCTTGTAGACTGCGCCGCCGTAGGTTTTGGAAGCGTCCCCGCTCCACCCCCACAAAATCCCTTTGATCAGGTTCACGCAGTCAAAGCCATAGACGGGCGGCTTTTTGTTCGCCGCCGCCTTGATCATGCGCGTGCGCTCCGCCCGCCTGTTGTATTCGTGGTTCTGGCAGTATCGCGTTACATTGCCCCCGGTCAGGGGCGCACCGAAACAGCCCATGACGTAAAGGGTTTTGAAGTTGCGCACAATATCCCACAGTTTTTGAATAAGCACGGACGCTTTCATGCTTCCCGCTCCTTTCCATGCCAGCTTCTTTGCGGCGTTGTATACGTTTTTCCTTCTGGCTGCGTATTTGCCCATAACGCGATCGGCAAGCGCTGCGGCGTGGATCGCGTCCAGCGTTACGGGCTTCTTTGCGGCGGCGGCCACCCTTGCGGACGCACCGCCGCCGCCCTGGTTTTCCAGATCGGCAAAGTAGACAAGGGCCGCCGGGTCTTCCACGCCCACTTTCAAGCCGTGATCCACGTATGCGCCCACGTCTGCTTCCGCCTGGGCATCTTGCACACGCTTCCCGGCATCGGTTGTCAGAAGTTTACTGATCGCCGCCTTTTCCGCCGCGTTCACCGTCCGGGCGTTCCATGCGCCCGCCGCCGCTGTTGTGATTTCTTTGTAAAGGGCGGCCCCCAGGATGGAAGCCGCCCTGCTTTCCGCCGCGCAAATCTTTTTCAGAAGGTCAAGCGCCCGCCCGGCGTGCCATTGCACCTTGCCCACACTTACGGCCCCGTTATCGTTCGCGTTGACAGATCCGTAATTCCCTTCTTGCCCGAAAATGATTTTTTGCGCGGCCAGCACAATTTCTGTTCTTGTTTTTGTGTCCATTGTCAGTTCTCCATTTCCTTTGCGGCCCGTTCCGCTTCCCGTGCGTCCTGCCGCGCCCAGCGCCGATCCTGGCGGCGTTCCTTCGTGGTCTTGATCCAACCCATTACCCCACCTTCCAGGCCGCACGCGCCGAAAACGCATTGTACCAGCGTGTCCGGTATGCTGTCCTTTTTGATGAAGATAACCACCATTGCCACGATGAAGCACAGCAGGAACACGCCCAGCACGATCAAAATTTTATCCATAGCGCCCATGCGCTTCCCCGCCGTGGCGGGCGGCTTGTCCTTCTTCTGCTGCTTCCTGCCGCCCGTCTGGGCTGCTTTCAGCTTCACCGCCATACAAGCCAGCAGGCACAGCGTAACGCCGCCGAAAAAGCACAGCGCCGCCGTCATAGGGGCCGTAAGTTCCATTGCCGCCGCCCCCTACGAAATGCCGATCTTGGACAGGATGAAAACCACAAGGCCGCCCAGCAGGGCAGAAAACACGCACTTTACAGCCGTGCGCCACATATCGCCGTCCTTGTCTTCCAGTTTCTTTACGCGCTCCCCGATCGCGGCCTGTTCCTTGATCGTGGTGTCTACGCTGGTTTTCAACGCCTGGATCGTGCCTGTCAGGGCTGTAAGCTGCTGTACTACAATTTGGTTTACAGTGTTTTCCAGCTGCTCAATGCGCTTGTTCTGCCTGTCGTTTTCATCTTCCAGGCGTTTGTTTTCCGCTGTCATTCGCCGGGCAAATTCTTCATGCTCCGCCCTTGTCAGCGCCCCTTCCATGTCCGTTTACCTCCTTTTTGTAAATCTCGTTCAGTTTTTGCGCCATACCATGACTGTTAAAGTGCTTCAAGGCCCCCTTATAGGAAGCCACTGTGCGTTCCATGCCCTCCCGGTCAATTTCTCCGGCGGCGTATGCTGCAAAAACGTATTCAAGCCGCTTCACCATCTTTCTCGCGGTCTTCCGCCGCAGTTTTACGTGTGTTGCCCACACCCGGAAGCCCACAAATTCCGCACCCATGCTTACGGGCCGGATGCAGGTCTTATTGTTTAGGTTCAAATGCAGTTCGCTTTCCAGAAAGTTCGCAATCTGATTTTTCACCCGTTCCAGGTGCTTTTTGCTGTTATGGAGTATGATCACATCGTCCATATAGCGTATGTAATAGTGCAAGCCCAGCTGGTGCTTGCAAAACTGATCCAGCTGGTCTAAATACAGATTTGCAAACATTTGACTGGTCAAATTCCCTATGGGCAAGCCCACATCCGCCAGCATTTCACTAAACGCAACATCCCCAATGTCCGCGCCCATCGGCAAACCGAAATGGGTATCTTCGCAGTTCACTATACCTTCCAGGATTTCCAGCAGGTCTTCATCTGCTATTTTCTTCCGCAAGATCCCCATTAAAATTTCATGGTCTATCCTGTAGAAGTATTTTGAAATATCCAATTTTAGGTAATAGTATTTTCCCGGCTTCCGGCTTACCTGCCGGAACCAATATTGCAGACGCGCAACCGCTTTGTGCGTCCCCTTTCCATTCCTGCAAGCGTAACTGTCATAAATAAACTGCTTGTCCAATAGCGGGTTTAATTGCCTGTAGATCGCGTGCTGTGCCACGCGGTCTTTGAATTGAAGGGCCATTATCAGGCGGCGCTTTGGCTCATACACATAGAACATTCTGTAGCGGCCCACTTTGTAGGTCTTCCAGATAAATTCGTTTTGTAACTCAATCAGGTTTCCTTCCAGATTTTCCGTATAAACCATAATATCCGGCCTGCCCCTTTTCCCGCGTATCCCGGCTTTGTAGGCATCGAAAAGGTTTTCAAAGTCAAATATTTTCGGGAATAGGTTTTTGATCTTGTTCACGCGGATAACCTCCCACCGCAAACGCCGCACAAACCAGCGCTGGGCGCACCCCAGCGCCAGACGTAACAAATTGACGGTTTCCCGATCCGTCTTTCGGGCTTTCGCCTTACTAACTGTTTTTGCGGCAATATAATATTTCTCCTGCGGCCTTGCCAGGCCATCGGACAGGAAAAAGGCCCCTTATACCCAATCGCACGGGACGCGGGCACGTATGCACCGCGCCTTCTGGCTGTATTGGGGTTAAGCGGAACGGAAGCCCACATTCACGTTGACGTTGGAGCGCAGGTTGTTCAAATTGACAGCAGACGGCCCGCCGTTCGCGTGATTGTTGAAGCTGGAACCCCGGATCGGCAACCGCTAGGAACGTTAAATGGCCTTTTCCCTTTCTATAAAAAGAACGGCGTTTAGCCGCTCTTTTTACCCTTGGAAGCGTTGTTCAAGTATTTTTCGTAGTTTCCGATCATGCCGCCTAGTTGATTGATCATTTTTGCCCAAATTTCATACCTGCGGAACGGCAAGCAAGGCTTTTTGTCCGGGTACATATCCTTGTCAGCCGCCAGGCGGATCAAATGCCGTAAAATATCAACTTCTGTGTCCAGTTCGCCCAGCGTGGTTTTCTTGTAGTGCTTATTTTCCAGTGTGATCACATGCCGCAAAATTGCGTATTCGCATTGCCGTATGTCAAGTGCCAGTCCATTTCTTTCATACCTGGGGAAATCCTTTAGGCAGATATTCCCGTACTTGATGATTTCATAGACTTTATTTTTCATTCGGAAATCTTCCGCTTTTGCGTTCTGCGCGATCCCGTCCAGCTGCGGCAACTGTTCTCCCGGCGCGGCATTTCTCTGTTCCATAATACTTTCCCTTGAATTTCAAATTTTCGGGGGACTTGCTGCCGCAAGCCCCCCCAGTTTTCCGGTGTCCGGTTTACAGTTCTACATAAGCGGAACGGAAGCCCACAGCCACGAAGACGTGGGAGCGCAGGTAGTGCAAACTGACAGCAGACGGCCCGCCGCCCGCGAGATCGTAGAAGCCGGAACCCCGGAACGGCAACCGCTCCCCGTTGTTCCGCGCCCAGAAGTGATCGCCGC
>Ga0137297_10949_pt1 | contig 18658 bp, 20 predicted proteins | sample RamsorincwithD2O_FD_97191 | JGI IMG/M metagenome (GOLD analysis project Ga0137297, IMG submission 97191) | Mouse cecal microbial communities from Vienna, Austria - Mucin amended with D2O | ecosystem: Host-associated > Mammals > Digestive system > Large intestine > Cecum | place: Austria: Vienna... | reverse complement strand
TAACAATTTCAGCACTTCCAACATCTGCATCAAATCCAAATATATTTAATTATACAGGAGGAATTCAAACTTATACAGTTCCAGTGACAGGAGTATATAAATTAGAAGCATATGGTGCTCAAGGAGGATATTATAATTCATCTTATCAAGGAGGATATGGAGGATATTCAATGGGATATAAAAAGTTAGTAGAAGGAGCTGTTTTGTATATTTGTGTTGGAGGACAAGGAACGTATACTCCATCATCTTCATCAGGTATAACAGTATCTGGTGGATACAATGGAGGAGGGACAGCTGGCAATAATGGATATTCAGATATAAGGCATGCTGGATCTGGAGGAGGAGCAACACATATAGGAACTCGTAATGGAACATTAAAACAATATGGAAATACTTCTGGGTTATATATAGTGGCTGGAGGCCGGAGGAGGATCTTATTATCATATAGGCACAGGTGGAGTTATTTATGCAGGAAGAGGAGGAAATGGTGGAGGAATTAATGGAAATGCAGGTGATCACTATTCGGATTCATACCAGTCACGGACAAGGTGGAACTCAATCTGGACCAGGCTCATCAATAAAATTTGTAGGAGGATTTGGCTATGGAGGAAATGGCGATACATCTAATACAATGCAAAGTGGCGGCGGCGGAGGTTTCTACGGAGGTGGCGGAGGTTATTGGAGTGCAGGCCGGAGGAGGAGGCTCAGGTTATATTGGAGGAGTACCATCATTCAAACATACAAATGGAACAACATATTCACCTTCTACAACAGCAGGACAAAGATCAGGTAATGGATTTGCTAAAATAACATTTATAACATTCTAAATATTAATATAAAATATGATGTACTTTATAAAATACATCATATTTTTATATTACAAAAAACTTTAGTTTTGTTGTAATATACCTTGACTTATATAGAATTTTTAATGTATAGTATTTAGAGAAAAATGTAAGGGAGGTATTATGAAGCATTTAATTGATATTAAAGAATTATCAGTAGAAGAAATAGATGAACTAATATGCACAGCAGAAGATATAATGAAAAATAAAGAAAAATATTCAAAAAAGTGTGAAGGAAAAAAGTTAGCAACTCTATTTTATGAACCAAGTACAAGAACAAGACTAAGTTTTGAGGCAGCTATGATGGAATTAGGCGGCAATGTATTAGGATTTTCAGAAGCATCTTCAAGTTCTGTATCTAAAGGAGAAACTGTAGCAGACACAATAAGAGTAGTTGGAGGATATGCAGATATTATAGCAATGAGACATCCAAAGGAAGGAGCACCATTAGTTGCAACAATGCATGCAGAAGTTCCAATAATAAATGCAGGAGATGGAGGTCACAACCATCCAACACAAACTTTAACAGATCTTTGCACAATTCAAATTGAAAAACACAGATTATCTAATTTAACAATAGGTATATGTGGAGATTTAAAATTCGGTAGAACAGTTCATTCATTAATAACAGCTATGTCAAGATATAAAGGTATTAAATTCATTCTTATATCTCCAGAAGAATTAGCAATTCCAGATTATATAAAAACAGATATATTAGAGAAAAACAATATAGAATATATAGAAACAAATGATATTGAAGAATATATAGGCGACTTAGATATATTGTACATGACAAGAGTACAAAAAGAAAGATTTTTCAATGAAGAAGATTATATAAGACTTAAGGATTATTATATATTAAACAAAGAAAAACTAGAAAAAGCTAAGGAAGATTTATGTATAATGCATCCATTACCAAGAGTAAATGAAATATCAACAGATGTTGATGAAGATAAAAGAGCATGTTACTTTAAGCAAGCTAAATATGGAAAATATATAAGAATGGCTCTTATTATGAAATTACTGGAGGTGAAATAATGAATATAGATAGCATAAGAAATGGTTATGTTATAGACCATATACAACCAGGCAAAAGTTTAGAAATATATAATTATTTAAAATTAGGAGATTTAGATACATCAGTTGCAATAATAAAAAATGCAAAAAGTAAAAAGAGTAAGAAAAAGGATATAATTAAAATAGATGAACATACAGACATTAATTTAGATATATTAGGATATTTAGATCCTAATATAACTATAAATGTTATAAAAGATGATGTAATAGTAAAAAAATATCACCCTGAATTACCTGAGAAGTTAGAAAACATAATAAAATGTAAAAATCCTAGATGTATAACATCAATAGAAAGAGATTTACCACATATATGTGAACTTACAGATAAAGAGAGTGCAACATATAGATGCAAATATTGTGAAGAAAAAGTGGAAAAAGGAGAATAAATATGAAAACTTTGTTAAAAAATGGAACAGTATTAGATTATGCAAGTAGTACAAATGAAAAATTAGATATATTAATTGAAGATGATAAAATAGTAAAAATAGAAAAAGATATTAAAGAAACAGCAGATAAAACAATAGATTGTACAAATTTATATATAATGCCTGGTATGATAGATATGCATTGCCATTTAAGAGAACCAGGATTTGAACATAAAGAAACAATAGAAACAGGCTCAAAAAGTGCAGTAAAAGGTGGATTTACAACAATATGTCCAATGCCTAATACAAAACCAACTCCAGATAATGAAGAAACATTAAAGCTAATAATACAAAGAGGTAAAGAAGTAAATCTTTGTAATGTATATCCATTTGCTAGTGTAACAAAAGGAGAAAAAGGAGAAGAATTAGTTAATTTCAAAGAACTACTTGATGCAGGAGCTATTGGATTTTCGGATGATGGAATGCCAGTAGAAAATGCAAAAATGATAAGAGATGCAATGATAGAAGTAAATAAAATGGGAAGCTTTGTATCAGAACACTGTGAAGAAAAATCAGTATCAGCAGGAGCTATAAATGAAGGAGAAGTTGCAGAAAAACTTAATGTTGCAGGTGTTCTTCCAGAAGCGGAAGAAATAATGGCTGCTAGAGATATAGTTATTGCAGAAACAAATAACTTACATACACATATATGCCATATAAGTACAAAGACATCTGTAAATATGATTAGAGATGCTAAAAAAAGAGGAGTAAAAGTTACATGTGAAACTTGCCCACATTATTATTTCTTCACACAAGATGAAGTTTTAGAAAGTGGAACAAATGCAAAAATGAATCCACCTCTAAGAACTAAAGAAGATAGAGAAGCAATAATAAAAGGTCTGCAAGATGGAACAATTGATAGTATAATAACAGATCATGCACCACATGCAGAAGAGGAAAAAGCAAATGAATTAAGCAAAGCACCAAATGGAATAATAGGTTTTGAAACAGCACTTGCAGCAACAATTACAGCACTAGTAGATAAACAAAAAATATCATATTTAGATATGGTAAGATTAATGTCATATGGACCAGCAAAAGTGTTAAACATAGATAGAGGAGAAATAAAAGAGGGAGCAGTTGCAGATATTACAATATTTAATCCAGAAATAGAATATGTATATACAAAGGAAATGATAGTATCAAAATCAAAAAATACACCATTTATAGGTAAAAAATTAAAAGGTCAAGTAGAATATACAATAGTTGGCGGAAGAGTAGTATACCAAAAATCATAATATACAGGAATATTGAATAAATGCCAGGAGAGGATATAAAAAGGAGGTAAATTATGAGCAATATATTTCTATGGTATCCAAAATGTACAACCTGTCAAAAAGCAAAGAAATGGTTAGAGGAAAACAAAATTAATTTTGAAGAAAGAAATATTGTAGAAACTAGACCAAATAAAGAAGAATTAGAAAAATGGATAAATAAAAGTAAATATGAAATAAAAAAGTTTTTTAATACTAGTGGATTAAAATATAAAGAATTAAACTTAAAAGAAAAATTACCTCAAATGTCTGATTCTGAAAAAATAGAGTTACTATCAACTGATGGTATGCTTGTAAAAAGACCAATATTTATATCAGATGATAATGTATTTGTAGGTTTTAAAGAAAATGAGTGGAAAGAAATGATTAAATAAATTAAAAGCATGTAAAAAGATAGCAAGTACCTAGAATAAAGAGAGGAGAGTTTATAAGATGAAAAATGCAATGGATCAACTGATAAACAAAATTAAAGAACTTGATAACCCAACTGTAATGGGATTAGACCCAAGGTATGAAATGATACCTAAATGTGTAATAAATAAATATTCAAAAGATTTAGAAGGAGTATCAAAAGCAATTCTTGAATATAATAAAGCTTTAATAGATCAAACTTTCGATATAATACCAGCAATAAAACCACAAATAGCATTTTATGAAATGCTTGGAGTAGAAGGAATAAAAGCTTTTGAAGAAACATGCAGATATGCTAACCAAAAAGGAATGATAGTTATAGCAGATATAAAAAGAGGAGATATAGGATCAACAGCAGCAGGCTATTCAAATGCATATTTAGGTAGAACAGTAATTGAAGAGATAGAAAATCCTATATTCGATGTAGATTTCATAACAGTAAATCCATATATGGGAATAGATTGTGTAAAACCATTTATAGAAGATTGTGCAAAATATGACAAAGGGTTATTTATACTAGTTAAAACTTCGAATCCATCTTCAGGAGAATTACAAGATTTGAAATTAGAAAATGGAAAAGAAGTATATAGAGAGGTAGCAGAGTTAGTAGAAAAATGGGGAGAAAATCTAAGAGGAGAATATGGATATAGTAGTATAGCAGCAGTAGTAGGTGCAACATATCCAGAGCAACTAAAACAAATAAGGGATATAGCACCACATACATACTTTTTGATACCAGGATATGGGGCACAAGGAGGAAGTGCAAAAGACATTGCTTTAGGATTTAAAGATGGCATAGGCGGTATAGTAAATGCTTCAAGAAGCTTAATGTGTGCATATAAGCAAGAAAAATGGAACGAGCAAGAAGAAAACTATGCATTAGCAACAAGAGAAGAAGCAATAAGAATGAAAGAAGAACTAAATAGATATATTAAGGAGGGAATATAAATGGCAAAACAAGTATTAGCAGAAATAATAAATAAAGAAGAAATAATAAAAGGCATATACAAATTTAGTGTTAAATCAGATGAAATTGTTAAAACATCAAATCCAGGTAATTTTGTAGAAGTAAGAGTATCAGACCAAGTAGAACCTTTTTTAAGAAGACCAATCAGTATTTATAACATGAATAAAGAAAATGGAGTACTTGAATTTATATTTCAAGTAAAAGGAAAGGGAACAGAAATTTTATCAAGAAAACAAATTGGAGATAAAATAGATATAGTAGGGCCATTAGGATATGGTACATTCAAATTCTCTAAATATAATAAAATAGCAATAATAGGTGGTGGAATAGGTATTTTTCCATTATATGAATTAGCAAAACAGGCAAAAGAACAAGGGAAAAACGTGAATTGTTATTTAGGTTTTAGAAATAAAGATCTAGTAATGTTAGAAAAAGAATTTAAATCAGTAACAGATAAATTAAATATATCAACAGATGACGGAACATATGGAAATAACGGATTTGCAATTAATTACTTAAAGGAAGATATGGAAAAAGAAAAATATGAATGTATATTTGCATGTGGACCAACACCAATGCTAAGAGCAGTAAAAGAATATGCAGATAAAAATAATATAGATTGTCAAATTTCATTAGAAGAAAAGATGGGATGCGGATTAGGAGTATGCTTAGGATGTGCAGTTAAGAAATCATCAAGTTCAAATGATGCACCAGAATATTACCATGTATGTAAAGGTGGACCAGTATTTAATTCTAAAGATGTAAATTTTTAATAAAAGGAGAAAAACATGCCTAGTTGGTGTATACATATAGCTATAGCAAGTGAATACATAAAAAAACATAAAAATGAAATAAAAGATAAAGAAGAGTTTTTAAAAGGGACTATAGATCCTGATATATCAGATAATAAATATGAAAGTCACTATGATAATTATAAAGAGAAACATAATGGAATATCCCCATTCTTAAAGAAGGAAAAAGTAGAAAGCGATTATTGGAAGGGATATTTTTTACATTTAGTAGCAGATGACTTATTCTATAATAAAATTTTCAAAAAAGAAACTGAGTATGTAGAAAATAATGATTTAAGTTTTTATCATGATTGGGATTGTTTAAATAAAGATTTAATAAAAACATATAAAATAGAAAAATTATTAACAGACAGAGTAAAGAAGAATTGTGAAATAGTAAATGGAGATCCAGAATATATTGATTTTACTAGAGTAAAGAATTTTATTGATGGAATAAGCGAAGTAGCAATAGAAAAACAAATAGAAGAAATAAATATTAATGGAAATCCAATTATATAATAAGGAGGAAAATATGGATACAAGAGTAAATTTTGCAGGAATTAAAATGAAAAATCCAGTAACTGTAGCATCAGGAACATTTGGATATGGAAGGGAGTATGCAGACTTTTTTGACTTAGGGAAATTAGGTGCAATAATAACAAAAGGAACATCACTAAAGCCAAGAAGCGGAAACAAGCCATCTAGAGTATGTGAAACAGCAAGTGGAATGTTAAACAGTATAGGACTTCAAAATCCAGGAGTAGAATACTTTGCACAAAATGATTTGCCATTCCTTAGAAAATTTGATACAGCAGTTATAGTAAATGCTTGTGGTAGTAGTATAGACGAATATGTAGAGCTTTGTAGAATACTAAATACTCTAGACATTGATGGAGTAGAATTAAATTTATCTTGCCCAAATGTAAAAGCAGGATGTATGGCATTTGGAAATACATATGAAGGTGTAAAACAAGTAACATCAGAAGTAAGAAAAGTATTAGATAAACCACTAATTGTAAAATTAACACCAAATGTAACTGATATAGCATCAATTGCAAAAGCAGTGGAAGATGCAGGAGCAGATGGAGTATCATTAATAAATACTTTATTAGGAATGAAAATAGATATATATAAGAAAAAGCCTGAACTTGCAAATAATACAGGGGGATTATCAGGACCAGCAATAAAACCAGTAGCAATAAGAATGGTATATCAAGTATCACAAGCAGTAAAAATTCCAATAATGGGATTAGGTGGAATTACTTCAGGAGAAGATGCGATAGAATTTATGCTAGCAGGAGCAACAACAATATCAATTGGTTCAGCAAATTTCATAGATCCATATACAAGTATAAAAACAGTAGATGGAATAGAAGAATATATGAGAAAATGCAACATAAATGATATAAAAGATATTATAGGAAAAGTAGAAATGAACTAAAATAAAAGTAGGCTATATAAAAGCCTACTTTTTACGTTATTACTCATTTTGTGGTATTTTATCTTGCATTTTATGATTTTTATAAAATTCTTCATTATCCTTTAAAAAATATTTATAGTATATATATTCATCATCTACATTACCATCATAAGTTAAATCTATATTATACCATATACCATCTAATTTAACCATGTTCCAAATGTGATTTTTACTAACATCTTCATTGCTAACATCTCTAGTAAGAATACAATCAATTCCTAAATTGTCCATAATAAATTTAAATCCATAGGAATATCCTGAACATACAGTTTCTCCAGTATCAAATATAGATATTAAAGATTGAAAGTAAACCAGATTGTCTTCATCATACTTAGTATATACACCTAATCTAATAAGTTCATCGTGAACATATTTGATTTTATCATAGATGCTTTCTAATTTTTTAGCTTCATTTATAATTGCTTCATACTTGGGTTTAATACGTTTTTTAATATCTTTACTTTCTTCTTCACTAAAAGAATATTCAAGTTTAATTTTCTTGCTAGTATTAATATCATTACTAAAGAATCTAGTTGTTACGCTGTAAGAATACATCCAAAACATTTCAGGATGATCTAATAATACAGCAGTATATATTTCTTTAAAGTCATCTAAAGATAAATTACCATCTATATGTACAGAGAAGTCTTTTTTAAATTGTAAAAAAGATTCTTTTAATTCATCATATACTAATTGCCTATCTTCACTTAATGTAGTTTTCCAATATTCATATACATTTTTACCACTATAAACAGGGTAATCAGATTCATTAGATAAAGGACGTATTATATCTTTACTTGCAGGACTTTCAAGAATAAGTCCAAAAATAATAAGACAGGCAACAAAATAGCATATCCAACAAAATATATTAATAATTTTCTTTTTCTTCTTTGTTTTTTCCTTCTTCATTACATATTCACCTATATACTTCCACTAATTTCAATATTTATTGATTCATTTAAATATTCCATGCAGTGAGACTTAAATTTTTTATATCCATAGTCCCCCTTTATAAATAAATCTTTATATTTATGCCATACAACAAATTCAGTCACTCTCATAATTATTTTTCTTATGTTCCTTACTAATTTATTAATAAGTTTACTTCTATTTTTTGAAATTCTATGTAATGTATATGATTGTAATACAACATGTTTTAATTCATCATTTAACATTTGAGTACATATTGTTTTCAAAAGGTTAGAATTTGTAGCATTTGATAATGCTGTATAATAAGATAGCGCTATCATTTCAGCAGTTACAAGAATAATGACTTCACATTCTAGTCCCATGATTTTTCTTAATATTCTAAATACATTGTCAATCCATAACTTATTTACTGATTTTATATTATATATTTCCATATATTTTTTTAATGTTTGAGAATGCCTATTTTCTTCTGTTATGAACCATTTCATAATTTCAGGATAATCTTTGTAATTATTCTTCAATGCAAATCTTTCTACAACTTTAGTTAGATGCTTCCCTTCAGAACCTTCCCCTATTTGAAAAGCCTTTATGGAAGGAGTTATTAAAATTTTTTCTTCATCTGATAATTCTGTACAATTATTAAAATCTAATTTTAATAGATGTGAATTATTATATTTAAAATATTCTATCCAATCAAAATCCTTAAGATTGTCTATTTTAGTTGAATTTAGTTTTACTCTTTCCATTATAAATCTCCTATTTTAAATCTGTATAGTATAAGACTTTTTTATTTAGTGACTTAGCATATTCAATCTCACTTTTTGTACTATTTCCAATGTAGTTATTTACATTTACTACTAATATAGCATCTGATAGTTTAATTTTTTCTTTATGCATATTGTCAATCATCAAAATTTCATTTTCTGTATAAGAATTTTTATTAGTCCTCGTTAAATCATTTGGAGTTATTACACAGTTTCCCTTTAATGTCATTACTTCTGCTATTTCACTTATTTCTTTTTTAAATTTGTAACTCCCACATACAGTTATTACCTTCATTATATACTTCTTTAAATTAAATAAATATTTATTATATTATAGCAAAATATCGAAAAAAGTAAATAAAAATTGCTTAAGCAATAAAAAACATAACTTGGAAGATAAAAACTGTTGGATATTATTAATAAATATATATAAATATTAAAATTATATAATAAAAATTGAAAAGTGTTAAATTTTATGGTATACTAAAAAATATGGGAATAAAATGGATTTGCCATTATTAATAAAAAATTTAATTATAATAAATAATTATAAAGCATGTAATCTAATCATTGCAAATATAATTTAAATAGTATATAGGATTAAAGAGTACAAGGAGAAATTAAATGGAAAATAGTTTAGCAAATAAAAAAATAATTAGTATAATAATAGTATTATTATTATTATTAAATACAAAAATATATGCAGTAAACGACAATTACAGTACAACAATAAATGTAAATAACTATAAAGCCAAAAGGGGAGAAGAGGTTGTAATCACAATAGGATTAACTGACATTAAAATTGTAACTGGTGAAAAAGGATTAGGTGCATATGTTGCTAGCATAGAATTTGATTCTTCTGTTTTTGAATATTGTTCAACTGGTAGCACAGATAAATGGGAAGCACCATTCTATAAAGATGGACTAATCACAGGTAACACAAAAGATGGTGAAGTTATAAGTACTACACAATCTATTGGAACAATAACTTTTAAGGTAAAAGACAATGCAAAATTGGGAGATACAACTATAAGTTTAACAAATTTTTCAGCATCAACAGCAGAAACTGATGTAGCTACATCAAATAAGTCTGTAAGAATATCAATATTAGATAAAGAAAATAATAATAATGCTAACAATGGAAATAATAATAGCAATAATAACAATAATAGTAATACTGGAAATAACAATAATAAACCAGGGAATAGTAATAATGGTAACACTGGAAACAATAATAAAAATGATCCTCCTGTAAATAATAATCATGTGAATAATGACAATAATAGTAACAATGGTAATGTAGGAAATAGTAGTAAAAATCCTATAAGCCATACTAATAATAAAGAGAATAGTAATATTAATAACAATGATAGTAGTAATTTAGAAGATGATAATGAAAATAGCAATGATAACAATAGTCTAAATACTATTATTGAAAATAATGAAGAAGATAGTTTAAATATAATAGTAGACAATGAAGTAATTGATATTGGTAAAAAAATAGAAGAGAAACCAATTGAAAATGGAAGAGTAATTGTGATAGTATTAGCAGTAGGGTTCAGCTTAGTAACAGTAATTTCAATTTTCAAATTGGGTATAATAAAAAAGTAGTGTCAATAAGTGCCAATAGGAATAGATAGTTCTTATTGGCAAATTTATAATCCTAATTGAGAACAAGGAGATGGACTTTTTGTTCATTACCAAAATAAAAGATGTTCTCAAAGAATAATAAATCTATTATAAGAACATCTATATTGATGCGAGTGTTCTTATAGAAATTTTTAGGATATGCTTAAAAATCTATAATTACACGACACATAAAAAAGGTGTCTGATGAAATACAATAAATTAAGTTACTATTTAATATTTATTTATATTTTATTGGGTTTTCACTTTCATAGTAATATTTATTATACAACGGATTAAAAGCATTTCTTGGGTAACTAATAATATTTTCTACATCTGCATCAATTGAATCAGCATAACTTACTATATAAGCTTCTGCCATATGTTTATCCATAGTATCCATATGTGTTGCAATTATATGTAATGCTTGATATTTAAGTTTTTCAGAAACTTTTTCTTTATCTAGATATTCTTCTGTTATTTTTTCGCCAATATATACATGATCAACTAATAAGTATGAATAATTAAGATTTGATTTTATTTCATTATTTTCATTCCATTTGTCAAATATTTTTATTTTTCCAATATCATGCAATATTGCACCAAACAATATTAAATCCATATCAACCTGTCCTGCATAATTAAGTCCTATATTATATGCAATTTTAGTAACATTATATATATGGTCTAATAAGCCACCATCAAAACATTGATGAGTTCTATTATATTTATTCATTTCAATACCGTCATGACCAGCTCCCCTACAGAATAATTCTTCTTTATAATCATTTAATATTGATATGCATGCATCTTTTAGACCTTTGTTATTAATTTTTGTTGCATAACTAATTAATCCATTAAATCTTTCTTCTTTTTGCTCTTGTGTTAAATTTTTAAACATTTCAAGACTCCTCTATAATCTTTTTATTTATATTAATTATTGTACTATATCTTTTTAAATTTTACAATAATTTTTCTATGAAACTAAAGTGAACGTGGCAAAACGACAGCGATAGACACTCCACCCCGTAATGTAATACGGGAGTAACTTTATATAGAAAAATCTATTAAATATAGATATATCAGTAAATACAAGAAAAGGTGTAAATGTAAAATACGCACCCAAATTATGATTATCAGCATAAAATAAAAAAATGTTCTTATAAGGCGTTAAATCCTATAAGAACACTTAGACTGGTGCGGCTAGAGGGATTTGAACCCCCAAATCTCAGACTTCGTAGGCCTGCATTCTATCCAGTTAAACTATAGCCGCATATATTACTATTATAAAGTACTTTTGTATAATTTTCAAGATAAAAATTAAAAATCATACAAATTTAAAGAAGTATATTTACAAAATATGGAAATTATGATATATTATACAAAATTTAATTCATAAATTTAATTCTATAAAACTTCCAAAAAGAAAGGAAAAAATGTTATCAATAGTAAAAAGCATGTCCTTAATTGGACTAGAAGGCTACTTGGTATATATTCAGGTAGATATTTCTGCAGGACTACCAGCTTTTAATATAGTTGGTTTGCCAGATATTAGTGTAAAAGAATCAAAAGAAAGGGTAAAAGCTGCAATAAAAAATTCTGGATATGATTTGAAAAGTAGAAAAATAGTAGTAAACTTAGCACCAGCAGATATAAAAAAAGAGGGATCATATTTTGATTTACCAATAGCAATAGGAATATTAAGCTGTAATAATGATATTCAAAATCTAGAAGATACTGTATTCATAGGAGAACTGTCATTGGACGGAAAATTAAATAAGGTAAATGGAATATTACCAATATGCATAGAAGCTAAAAAATTGAATATTAAAAGAATAATACTTCCAAAAGAAAATGCTAATGAAGCAGCTGTAGTAAATGGCATACAAATAATAGGAGTGAATAATTTAAGAGAAGTAATACAGTACTTAAATGGAGAAATAGAAATAAGCCCAACAAATATAAATTTATCTAATGTATTTGATGTAAAAAAAGAATATAATATAGACTTTTCAGAGGTAAAAGGTCAAGAAAATCTAAAGAGAGCATTAGAAATTGCAGCATCAGGAGGGCATAATTGTCTGCTTTTAGGAACCCCTGGATCTGGAAAAACTATGATGACAAGAAGAATACCAACAATTTTACCCAATATGACATTTGAAGAATCATTAGAAACTACCAAAATACATAGTATAGCAGGTAAAATAGAAAAAAACAAATCTATTATTACAACAAGACCATTCAGAGCTCCACATCATACAATTTCTGGAATATCACTAATTGGTGGAGGCAGAATACCAAAACCAGGGGAAATAAGCTTAGCACATAATGGAGTATTATTTTTAGATGAGTTACCAGAGTTCAATAAAAACACATTAGAAGTTTTAAGAGGGCCTTTGGAAGATAAAATAGTAACAATATCAAGAGTAAATGCGAGTTTAACATATCCATGCAATTTTATGCTAGTAGCATCAATGAATCCATGTCCGTGTGGGTATTATGGCTCAAAAGAAAAAGAATGTACATGTAGTCCAATAATGATTTCTAATTATATCGGAAAAATAAGCGGACCACTTTTAGATAGAATAGATATACAAGTAGAAGTAACACCAGTTAAATATGAAAACTTAGAATATAATAACAAAATTGAAACTTCTGAAGAAGTAAAAAAGAGAGTAAATGAGGCAAGAATAATACAACAAAAAAGGTATGAAAAAGAAAACATACACTCAAATTCACAGCTAACACCTAAACTATTAGAAAGATATTGTAAATTAGATGTGCAAAGTAAAAAATTAATGGAATTAACATTTAATAAATTAGGATTATCTGCTAGAGCATATTCGAGAATATTAAAAGTTGCAAGAACAATAGCAGATCTAGATAAAAAATCAGAAATAGAAAAAAAGCATATTGCGGAAGCAATACAGTATAGAAGTTTAGATAAAAAGTATTGGAGAAAATAAATGTATTTAAGTCATATATTAGGAAAACAAGGAGAAAAAGAATCTGAAAGATATTTAAGAAAAAATAATTATGAAATTATTGAAAGAAATTTTAACTCTAAACATGGAGAAATAGATATTATAGCAAAAGAGAAAAATGAAATGGTATTTATAGAAGTGAAAACAAGAGCAAATAAAAAATATGGAAATCCAATTGACGCAATTACTAATATAAAGAAAAATCATTTAATAAACGCAATAGAATATTATTTATATAAAAATAATATGGAGGATGCATTTATAAGAATAGATGCGATAGAAGTTTATAAAAATAAAGAAAAATTTATTATTAAACACACAAAAAATATAATTTAAAACCCCGACTAAGGGGGTGCCTTAGTCGGGTATAAACAGGAATTAAATTAATGCGTATTTGAGTATAAATAATATAGAAACTGCGTACATTATCCAATGTACTTTCTTCCCCCTGCCTGTAAATACGTTGATTATAACGTAAGAGATAAATCCCGCAGCGATTCCGTTAGCAATGCTATATGAAAATACCATGAAGAACATGCATAAGCATGCTGGAATAAATTCACGAAGATCATTAAAGAGCAGATCTTTTACAGATTTCATCATTGAACAGCCAACGATAATAAGTGCAGGTGCAGTTGCAAATGACGGTATCGATAAGAAAATGGGAGAGAAGATGAGAGCAAGTACAAACAGAATACCTGTTGTAAATGCTGTTAATCCTGTTCTTCCTCCTTCCTCAATACCAGATGCACTTTCTACAAACGTTGTAGTAGTAGAAGTACCTAAACATGCACCTACTGATGTGGCGATAGCATCTGCAAGTAAAACTCTGTTCAGCCGTGGAAGGTTTCCATCTTTATCCAACATATCTGCCTTTTTAGCACAGCCAGTAACAGTGCCAACTGTATCAAAAGTATCAATACATAAAAAAGCAAATACAATTGTGGCAAAATCCAACAGATTTATCGAACTCCAACTGAATTTCCAGAACTGCATAAAAGTAGGGCTTATATCCAAATTGACACTGAAGATAGAAAGTGGAATTACGCTGTATGCTCCTATAGAAGGATCAGGCACATAAAGCATAAGTGCTTCACAAGCCATACCAAGGAGCCATGTTGCCAGAATTCCCCAAAGTATAGCACCTCTTAAATTTATTATAAGAAAAATAGAGGTTATGCATATACCTATCAGAGCCAAAATAACAGTTATACCTTCTGTTTTAAAATTGCAACCCGCAAAATGAAACAGAGCAATATCTGTTGAAGAATCTCCTACAATAATGTTTGCATTCTGAAATCCAATGAACGCAATAAAGAGTCCAATGCCAGCTGAAATTGCAGTTTTAAGCTGCTGAGGGATAGCATTAAAGATTTCCTCTCTTACACTAAAAAGAGAAAACCCTATAAAAATTAATCCCTCAATGAATACCGCAGCCAACGCTGCCTGCCACGGAATGTCCATTCCAATGCACACTGTATATGTGAAATATGCATTCAGTCCCATTCCAGGTGCAAGGGCAAAGGGGTATTTAGCGATAAACGCCATTATCAATGTTCCGATAGCAGCAGATAATGCTGTTGCTACAAATACTGCATTCCTGTCCATTCCTGCAGAAGACAGGATTGACGGATTTACTGCTAGAATGTATGCCATAGTCATAAAAGATGTGACACCAGCAGTAATTTCCGTTCTTACAGTTGAGACATTCTGATTAACATGAAAGATTGACTCAACCGTGTTACTACATTTTTCCCGAAGACGGGAAATTGAAGATTGTTTTTCCATTTAAATACCTCCTTATGGTATATGGAATATAAGGTTAGCTTGTAACAGTAAAATTATATAACAATCTACATAAGATGTCAACGAATTATGAAAACTAAAAACAATTTTAAACTAATACTTGAATACTATTTAAATAATTGATAAGATATATTTAAAGTAGGGAGATAACAATGTATTATACATATATGTTAAGATGTTCAGATAATTCAATATATACAGGAATGACTAACAATTTGGAAAAAAGAATAGAAGAACATATATCTAAAAATAAAAATGGGGCAAAATATACAAAATCACATAATGCACTTAAATTAGAGATAGCATGGAAAACAAAAGATAAATCATTAGCTTGCAAGCTAGAATACCAAATAAAAATGCTTAATAAAAAGCAAAAGGAAGATTTAATAAAAGGCGAAAAATTAAGTACATATTTAAAGGGTAGAGTTGATTGTAGAAGATATAGTAGAGTGATAGATAAATAATAAAAGAAGCGGAATAAAACACTAGAGTCACCGCTTCTTATTTGTTTTATATTTTATAACATTTTTATCATTAAAATAGAAATAAAAAATATCTATTGCCTTTTCGTTACTTTTTAAAACTAAAGTGATAAAAACAAAAAAATAAGTAATAATAAAATCCTTATTACTCTAAGATTTATGGTCGAGGTGACAGGGATCGAACCTGCGACCTCATGGTCCCAAACCACGCGCTCTACCAACTGAGCCACACCTCGATATAAAGTTAGTGGTGAGCCAGGAGGGATTCGAACCCCCGACCCTCGGCTTAGAAGGCCGATGCTCTATCCAACTGAGCTACTGACCCATATTAGTTTTCACCACTTAGAACAATATTTATAATAGCACAAAATATATAGTATGTCAAGAAAGATAGTTAAAAATCCTTAAGTTTCTCTCTTATTTTTTCACAAGCAAGTTTTCTACTACTCAATGAATTTTTTTCATCTGAGTTTAATTCTGCCAATGTTTTTCCATTTGGTAACTCAAATATGTTATCAAATCCAAATCCATTTGATCCACGTGGTGAAAGTGCTATATAACCTTCAATTTCTCCTCTATCACAAATAGTTTTATTACCATTAGAAATAGCGATACAAGTAACTACTTTAGCTGTTCTTTTAGATTTTTCTAAACCATTTAGTTTATCAATTATACACATATTTCTGTCGTCATCAGAAAAATTAGGTCCTAAAAATCTTTTAGTTTGAACACCTGGAAAACCATCTAAAGCATCTACACATAAACCACTATCATCTGCTAGACATGGTTTATGTGTGATTAAAGCAATTTCTCTAGCTTTTTTGCTAGCATTTTCTTCAAAGGTATTTCCATCTTCTACAACATCTATGTCTAAATTAATGTCAGCAAGACTACTTAATTTATAACCTTTTAAAATATCATTTATTTCTTTTACTTTTCCATTATTATTTGTAGCAACTATAATTTCCATTTATTTTGTTCCTTTCGCAATTATTTGATTATGTGGACTATATGTATCTGCAGAAAGTAAAGTTCTGGATACTTCTTGACCATTTAATTTTAAAATTTTATATGCTACAGATTTGGTACCATTAGAACCAGCCTGAACGACTTTAGTCTGACCTTTTTCAAGAGATGGATCAGTAGTGTAAACAGTAGTAAAAGGCACAGATCCAGTTCTATAAGAAACAAGCTCAACTTCATATTCAGTTTCTTCTTTTAGCCCATATACACTAATATATATTTTTTTATTAGATGTAGTAGCAACAATTTTTACAGGATAACTTCTACTATTTTTAAACTTAAAGTCAGGAGCACCCCAAGATACTGTAGCATCTAATCCAACTGGTACATATCCAACAGTAAACATATGATTAGTTCTATATACAATATCTAAATTTGCTTTTAATACAGCATTATACAAAGTACTAGAAACTTGACATATACCACCACCATAGTCTACAGCAGATTGGCCATTTACATATACACCTGCTTCTCTAAATCCAGCAGTTGCTGTACGTTTTCCAACAGTACCATTAAATGAAAATTCATCTCCAGGCATTAGAACGGTTCCATTAATTTTAGATGCAGCAAGTGCAATATTTGTAGAACGGTTATAATTACTTGTTGCATAACTTGTAGAATAAGTTGCTAGTAAATCAGGAAATGCCTCCATTCCAATATCATTAGTAGTTACTGATGGATACAATACTTTTAGCGGTATAGTATATGTATCACTAACATCAGAAACTATATTTTTTGCTTCATCAATAGAAATATTGAAATCAATACCTGTTGAAGAAGGATAAATAGCAAAAGGCTCTTTAGTATAATATGCATTTTTAGCTTCTTTGTAAATCTCTTCATGTATTTTATCTATATCAATTTTATCAGCTTCTTTATTTTCAACTGGCACTTCAATATGGTCAGTATTATATTCTTTAGACGTTAGTTTATTTATTATCATATCTTTTAAGGTGTCACTAATAATAACATTACCAGATTTTCCAGGAGTAATAATTAAGTTATTTCCATCAATCTCATAAGAATATTGCTTTATTCCATCCTTAAAATTATCATTCATTTGTAAAATAATACTATCACATGAATTCTCATTGTATGAAAAAGATAAATTTATATCTACTTTATTTAATAAAGTATTTAAAATATCAAAATTATTTTTAAATATATTACCTTCTCTACCATATGAAAAAGCTTTATCTATGGCTTCATCAATTCCAAAATTACATTCTAATTGACTTGGCAATATATTATAAAGTTCATCATTATGACTAAATATTAAATCAGAGTTTAATCTAGTATCAAAATGCTCATTTAATTTATTTTTAGCTTCTTCTTTAGTAAGATTAGAAATATCAATACCTAAAACAGAAATACCAGAAATAATTTTATCATTTTTAATATTAACAATAGCAAATATAGTAGAAAGCATAAGTATAATTAATAAAGACACAATAATACAAATGGTTATAATTAACCATTTTTTACTTTTATGATTATTGTTATTATTAATTATTTGTTCAGCTTCCTTGAAAATCTTATCCTCTTCTGTTAAATTAGAGTAGTTATTTCCATTAAAAAGTATAGCGTTCATTATTATCTCCCCAATTTCTTTCTACATTATATTAAACAATAAATAAAAATATTTGTAAATATAAAAATAATAAAAATTGAATTTTCGCTTTATTTTTTGACATACTATTGATATAATAGAAAAAATGATTAGGGAGGAACAATAATGAAAGATTTATCTATGAACAAAAAATCTGGTTGGGA
>Ga0137297_10947_pt1 | contig 18683 bp, 17 predicted proteins | sample RamsorincwithD2O_FD_97191 | JGI IMG/M metagenome (GOLD analysis project Ga0137297, IMG submission 97191) | Mouse cecal microbial communities from Vienna, Austria - Mucin amended with D2O | ecosystem: Host-associated > Mammals > Digestive system > Large intestine > Cecum | place: Austria: Vienna... | reverse complement strand
AACATGTTCGTGGATGCAGCGCGGCCACAAACCTGAATGCACTGCCTTAAATATACTTGGGCCAGTACATCAGCCCTTCACTGCACCGGATACCATCCCGCTCTGCACCTGTTTGCTAAACAGCAGATATATGACAATAGTAGGCACTGTAGCCACCATCAGGCCTGCACCCATAGTGCCCCAATCCGTAGTGTACCTTCCCACCATCTGCATAATACCCACGGTCAGCGTCCGGTATTTTTCCGAGTTGATAAATGTAATGGCAAACATCATTTCATTCCAAGTGGAAAGAAATGTAAATACGGAAATAGTGGCCAAAGCCGGTTTGACTAACGGCATCATAATCTGGAAAAATGTCCTATAAATACCGCACCCGTCCAAAAAGGCCGATTCCTCCAGTTCCCTGGGCAGCGTCTGGAAAAAGCCTATCATAAAAAAGATGGCCATAGGCAGGGCAAACGCAATATATGGAATAATGATTGCCTGATAGGTATCCAACATTTTCAGATTCCTCAACATAATAAATACGGGTAGCAGAACCGCATGCAGAGGAATCATCAGCCCCAAAGAAAAGAATGTTTTCACTATTCCATTGATTTTTACCGTCATTCTGGCTATAGCGTAGGAAACCATACAGGCCAAAATATCGGAAACAAGAATTACGACCAGCGTTACAAAAATACTGTTTAACAGATAATACCCCACGTTGGCATTGAACAGGGCATTCTCATAATTGGACCAGTAAAAATGCTGCGGCAGCCCCATGACATTGCCGCTGTAAATTTCATTGTTATCCTTCAAAGAGAAGAAAAAGAGGAACAGCAGCGGATATAGCTGTACCACTGCGAAGGCAATCAGAAGAACCTGTAACAAAACTTTGGATAATTTTATTGATTTCATAACCGCCCTCCTAGTATGTAAGATTATCTACTTTGAAAAATTTCTCAATCAGGAAATAGAACAGCAGGCATTCCAGCACAATGAACACGGCGATAGCACTGCCGCTCCCATACTCCATTCTTGTAAAAATAGTGGTGTACATCAGCGTGCTCGGCACTTCGCTGGCATGGAGCGGCCCACCTTTTGTCAGTACCCAAATCAAATCGAATAATTTCAGAGAGCCTATCACCGCAAAGGTCATGCTCACTTTAATGGTACTCTTGATTAAGGGCATGGTAATCATAAATGCCATCTGCTTTTCATTCGCCCCGTCTATCTGCGCCGCCTCATAAATTTCGGCCGGAACCCCTTTGATTCCTGTATAGAGAATCAGCATATGATAGCCGATATACTGCCAGATAATCGGGAAAAAGGATGCCGCCAGCACCAGCTTCGTATTTCCCAGCCAATCCTGCCCCTCCAGGCCCAGTTTTTGCAGCAAAGCGTTTAAGGCCCCATAGTCCGCATTATAAATTTTTAAAAAAAGTTGTCCGATTACTACTGTGGAGAGCAACACTGGGATAAAATATATCGTCCTGTAGACCCCTTCTCCCCTAATATTCCTCGAAAGCACAATGGCAAAAAACATGGCCGGAATAAGCTGCCCGATGACCGATGCCGCTGCCAGGATAAGAGAATTTTTCACCGATGACAAAAACGCATCATTTTTCAGGAGATCCAAAAAATTCTCTATCCCCACAAAAACCTTCTGCCCAATCCCGTTCCATTCCAAAGTACTGTAATAACACGATATAATAATGGGTATAAACGCCATTACAAAATAAATTACAAATGCCGGAAAAACAAATATAAAATAAGCTTTTTTATTTCCCAGAATCTTGTTCATTGATCCTTTCTCCATAAGATATTTCCTCTTGTATGTACAACGCCTAATGTTGCAGCCCCTTTCTTGTTCCTGGCAAGCTTTCTACAGCCGCCATCGTTTCCTATAATAAACTTTTTTATTCGTTTAACTCCTGAAGGTTTGCGCAGAACTCTTCCGGTGTTACCGTGCCTGCAATCAGGTTTGCAATTTCGTTCATAAGCGTATCCGCAGCCGAGCCTCCTGTCAGGGAATCCAGCCAGTATACGTATCCGGTAGCATCTTTTGTCAGGTTTGCGATTTCCTGGGAAAGGCGATTTAACTGGGAAGTATCTCCCATGTCAGCTTCCCATGCCGGCATCCCAGAACCTGCCAGATATTGGTCTTTAGACATTTTTTCACAAATATACTGTGCCACTGCTGCCGCTTCTGCAGGATGTTCCGTGCTGCTGCTTACTAAGAAAGTCTCTCCGGAACCACCATGGAATTCATCCATCGTTCCCTTTCCTCCCTCAATTACCGGGAATTTAATAACGGAAATTTTTCCTTTTACTGCCGCATCGTCTGCTTCGCAGTCACCATTTAACCAGCTGCCCATAAACATCATTGCTGCCCGGCCCTGCTTAAATGCCGCTACCGCGTCATCTTCCGATGTTCCCATAGCGCTCTCGCCGAATCCGCCCCTTGCTGCCAAATCCTGCACATATTTTGCCGCTTCTATTAATTCCGGCGTGTTATAGGAACCTTCTCCCATCAAAGCTGCATTAAAAGCTTCTGCCCCAGCCATACGGATTGCATGAATGCCGAAAATCATAAGCCCCGGCCACAAATCTTTTTCCCCAAGGGAAATAGGGGTAATGCCTGCTGCCTTGAATGCATCTACCGCTTCCAGGAACTCATCGTAGGTTTCTGGTATTTTCACGTTATTCTGCTCGAACAATTCCGTATTCACATACAGAGAGGCTACTGCCACACTGTAAGGATATCCGTACATCTTGCCGTCAAAGGTGAAATTGTCCAATGTTCCCCCAAGAATCCTGGCGCTTACTTCATCGGTGATATAATCATCCATGGGAAGAACCAGCCCCGCTTCCACATAAGGCGCCATGGTTCCTGCCCCCCAGTTGAAGAACACATCCGGCAGTTCGTTTCCTGCCATAGCTGTTTTCAGCTTCACTTTATAAGATTCCGATTCCGTTCCTTCATGCACCACGTTCACATTAGGCATATCCGTCTTAATGGATTCCAACGCGTTATAAAAAGCAACATAATTCCCATCGGTGGAATTGGGGTCCGAGAACTGTGACCAAAGTGTAATGGTAACTGTTTCCCCGCCTGCCGCATCCGCTGTTTCGCTTTCTCCGGCATCTTCTGCTCCGGAATTGCCCTCTGCTACCGGGCTATTCTCCTGCGTTGTGCTTTCTGCTGCCGGTGCATTTCCGCTTTCCTGTGCTCCGCTTCCGCATCCTGCCAAAGAGGCCGCCAAAACGACCGACATCAATAGGCCTGTCATTTTTTTCAATACTGCTCTTTTCATAATCTGTCTCCCTTCGTTTTTTGTTTTTTGGCTGATTTCATTTTATCCAGAACAAGCCCCGATTCAAATGGAAATATAAGATTTTATCTTGTGATTTTTTTACTTTATAAAAGAAATTTTGTGAAAATTGGAATAAAAGATGGATTTTTTTTACTTAAACTTTTTTGTCCGTTTCCTGCTTCTAAGGAATATGGGAAGTTATTTCGAGACAGTTCCTAAGCCTGCACAACAGACAACGCATTCTCCCTGTACAGTGTTCCGTTTTGTCAAAGTCTGTACTGGGGGAATGCGCCATCCTAACAATTCCCGGTATATACATATTTCAAATATTTTCCCGCCGCTTCTGCCAGCTTATACACCTGTTTTACTTCTGTTGCCCTTTTTTCCCTCATGTGGAACTGTGGAAAAAAACGGCTCACATGTAAGGGAATCTCCCTTCCAAGGGATGCAATCCATTCCGCTTCCGCTTCCATCTCTTCCAGCCTGTCGTTTTCCCCCGGTACAATCAATGTAGTCAGCTCTACATGGCAATCCCTGACTGCACGGGCAATAAACCGCTTTACCGTTTCCAAATCCCCGCCCAGTTTTTTATAATAGTCCGCCCGAAAGCCTTTCAAATCAATATTCATAGCATCTATATAAGGCAGGATTTCTTCCAATACTCCCAGCGAAGCAGAACCATTAGTCACAAGGACATTATCCATACCCGCTTCTTTTACCAGTTTGGCTGTATCCCGTACATACTCCCAGCCCACCAACGGTTCATTATAAGTAAATGCCACGCCAATATTTCCTTCCTCCCGGCATTCCGTTGCTTTATTTGCCAGCCACTCCGGAGAAAGGTATACTGCCCCCACAGTCTCTTCCGCCGTCTCCCCATCAATCATTGAGATTTCATGGTTTTGGCAAAACGGGCATCTCAAATTGCATCCATAGCTTCCTACCGACAAAATCATGCTTCCGGAACGAAACCTTTTCAAAGGCTTTTTTTCAATTGGGTCCAAAGCCAAAGAGGTGGCCATCCCATAGTTTTCACAGATTATCCTGCCATTTTCATTTTTCCTCGCCCGGCATATTCCCCTCTGTCCGTCCCCTAAACTGCAGCAGTGCATACATGACTCACAGACTATCCTCATAACCCACTCCTCCTGCCTTTCCCCTTTATCCCCTCACATATCCTTCCGTTTTCGTATCATTTTTCCACGCCATAGTTTATTGACACCTTGTCTATCACCCACAGCAACAAATCTGTATATAGCCGGAAAAGCCAGCCCCAAAAGGCTGGCACAAAAAATCCGAAAGACATTTCAATAATGCCGCACCACTTCAAACCTCTCCAGCTGCACCTTCTCTTCTTCTCCGATTCCGGCCTTCCTCTTAGCTATCCCAATCTGCTCTTCCACCGTATCCACGCCTTCCAGATTGGGCAATAAAAGGCCTCTCTTAAATCCTTTTGTCACCACGACTCCATATTTCTTCACATCCAGTTCATCCGGCGAGTCTATTGATTCCATGCTGCCCAGCACATCCACGCTAATCACCAGCCTGCCCAGTTCCTCCGGCTCAACGGGTGAAAACCTGGAATCCTTAGCAGCGGCGCTGATTGCATTTTCTATAATCTCTTCCGCTATAGAAGAGCGCACCGCCTGAATGGTTCCGATGCATCCCCGCAGCTTCCCGTCTTCTTTAATGGATACAAAAACCCCCGCTTTGCCGCTATACATTTCCTCCGGCAACTCTTCCGGAACTTTTATTTTCTGACCTTTTCCAACGTATTCCTCTATGGTTTTCCGGGCGAGACGCACATAAGCATCCTCTTTCTTCCTTTGCTCTGCCAAAAGCCTTCTGTGAATTTCTTCATATTGCTCCCCAAAATTTCTCCCCGAATTCCTCCCCTGCACCATATAGCTGCAGATTCCATACCCTACGCCAAAAGGTCCTTCATAAGAGAGTCTTTCCGGTATCAAATTCATTTTGTCCAATGCCCCTGCCATTACCGTAAAGGAACGATGCCCGCATTCCCCTGCCTTTTCGCAAAAGCCCTCCTGAAATTCCAGCAGTTCTCCGAAAGCGCCCCTTCCCATCACATCCATAATGCGGCTATCATAAAGCGGCCCTTCTGCCTGATAACCATAAGGGCCATCTTCCTTTAGGCGATGGGATAAATCTCCACTGCCAATCAAAATCACCCTTTTGCCCAAAGCTTCTGCGGCCTGCTGTATGCACTGCCCCAGTTCATAATGCCCAATTAGCGGCAAGCCGGATAGGCCGATTCTTACCAGCTGATAATTCTTCCAATATTGCTCTACGAAAAACAGAGGCACCATAGTACCATGGTCCAGCTTTTTCTCCCGTTCTCCCAGTATCCCTGCCGGAAGATGCTTTTCATCCGCCAGCATACATAGCTTTTCCACGAATTGGGTGTCATATGACACTTCCATTTTCACCCTCCCTGCGCGAAACTGGCTAAAGTCACCCTTTACACCCTTTCCCGGAGAAATATGGAAATAATCGGCGTACATAATCTGATGGGGGGAAATAAGCACAATGGTTTCCGGCTTCAGTTCCCCAATCTTTCCTGCTACTCTATGATATGCATCTATCGTATCCTGAATTTTCTTTTCTTCCCCTTTTCCCACCTCTGGTACAATCAACGGCGGATGGGGTACCATGAATGCTCCAATAATTCCCATGATAATGACCTGTCCTTTCTTTCCTCATATATAGCAAACATGTGTGCAGATATTATTTTTCGTCTATATATCTTCTGATTTCCTCATCAGTGAGATTGTATTTCTCTTTTACAATTCTTGCGATTTTACCACTCTCATACCCTAAGTCCTGGAGAATTTCTATTGATTTCTGCATTCCTTGCTGCATTCCTTCCTGCAGCCCTTGCTGCATTCCTTCCTGTATCCCTTGCTTCATTCCTTCCTGCAGCCCTTCCTGCATTCCCTTCTCCATCCCCTTTTGTATTGCTTCCTTTTTAAACACTTCCAACTCCGTCTTCATCACTCTCATCAATGCCGGTCCCATATTTCCCTCTCCTTTCCATTCTTCCATCCGCCATTCATTGGCTTGAATACTTACCTCCAAAACAGAATCCGCCAATTCCCTGTTCAGTTTGCCTTCCAATTCCCTGACTTTTTCTACCAGCGCTTCCATCTCTTGCATGCTTATCTTTTCCGACAGTGCACGCAGCCATATATGTATATCCTCGCCCAGTTCCCGTGTTACTACTATCTGTGTAGGGAAAAGCACTTTCCCTTCAATATAATAAATTCCTCTGTATGGGTTTGTAATAAGAAAGCCCTGCTTTTTCAGATACTGCAGCAACCCCAATGGCTTAATATCCCTGACAAGAGAAACTGTAATATCATCCGCTTTTATTGCATCTACCTTTGCTCCGCAAGACTTATACAGGCAGGCATAGGCTGCCGCTTTGTAAAAAGTGTCAATATTCAGATGGTCTTCCGGAGATTTGTATTCCATAATATTATGCCCTTTGAATATATGGCCTATTTCATTATCTATCCGTATATCTGAATTTTTTTTAATTACTAACAGATCAATTTCCAGCGGCTTTGTATTTAAATTAAACTCCTTTTGGATTATTAAATCATCCCTGTTTTCAGCTAACTCCAATCCCATAGCCGCTGCGAATCCCGGATGCCATTGTATTTTTGTATCTCTCACTGAATCCTCCTTTGTTTATTATAACACATGTAAACTGACATGTGCATCAACACAATGAATGTTTATAAAGTTTCCTGATGGGTAATAAAAATTTTTCTGAAGCTGCTTCATTTAATACCTGAAGCTCATGAGAATACCTACAGAATTTTGATTTGAATAATTAGATGTACTAAAATAATTATTAGTAATAGTTTACCACAAAGTGCCTTGCCTGTCCATAAATTTTGTCTCTTGATGATTTGAGGATTTGATTCCTCATTGTCATCATAAATGCGATAATCAGCGAAATGCCCATACAAAATTCCCAACATATTTCATATAGGATTCGAGCATCAAATGTCTTTTTTAAATCAGACTTTTGACGCTCAAATCCTCTGGGATTATTTTTTTGCCATGCCCATTTTTTCCAGTTTCCCCTCTTTAATTTTCATACGTATCTTCTATGGCTTCCTGCATCCGGTTTGCCATATCTTCTATTGCCTCCGCTGTCTATCCTTGGAATTCTTTATCATACGTTCTTCTATTAGGGAAGCTGCCTAACACAGCCTTACCTCACCGCCTCAAACGCCTCCTCCAATGCCGCAATCAAATCCTCCACTTTCTCAATCCCAATAGACAGGCGGATGGTATTGGGTTTAATGCCCTGTTCGTGCAGTTCTTCTTGAGTGCACTGGCTGTGGGTTGTGGTGGCGGGGTGGATAACCAGTGATTTCACATCCGCCACATTGGCTAACAGCGAGAAAATAGCCAGGTTGTCTATAAATGTCTGTGCCGTTTTCCCATCCCCTTTAATTTCAAAAGTAAAAATAGAGCCGCCGCCGTTTGGCAAATATTTTTCATATAAATCGTGGGTGGGTTCTCCGGGCAAAGAGGGATGGTGCACCGCCTCTACCTGGGAATGGGCATCCAAATATTCCACTATTTTCAGAGTATTGCTTACGTGGCGCTCTACCCTGAGCGATAAGGTTTCCAACCCCTGTAGGAAAAGAAAAGCGTGGAACGGGGAAAGTGTCGCCCCGGTATCCCGTAGAATCACTGCCCTGATGTAAGTAACAAAAGCTGCCGGCCCAGCCGCATCCGTAAAAGCAACACCATGATAGCTGGGATTTGCCTCGGAAATCCATGGATATTTCCCCGAAGCCCTCCAGTCAAAGTTCCCGCTGTCAATAATCACCCCTCCGATGGCAGTTCCATGGCCGCCAATAAATTTAGTTGCGGAATGTACCACGATATCTGCGCCGTATTCTATCGGACGAATCAGATATGGCGTAGCGAAGGTGGAATCCACCACCAGAGGAATACGATATTTATGGGCCAGGTTGGCTAAATTCTCCAAATCCGCCAGGTTGGAATTGGGGTTTCCAAGCGTTTCCACAAAAATCGCCTTGGTATTTTCCTGAATCGCCGCTTCAAATGCACCTTCCTCATAAGGGTCCACAAATGTAGTGGCCACACCGTTGTTCAGCGGGAATGTATGTGCCAGATAATTGTATGTACCGCCATAAATCGTCTTGGATGCCACAATATGTTCCCCGGACTGTGCCAGTGCCTGAAAGGTATATGCCAGAGCCGCTGCCCCGGAGGCTACCGCCAAGGCTGCTGCCCCTCCTTCCAGGGAAGCGATTCTCTGTTCAAATACATCCTCCGTAGGATTTGTCAGCCTGCCATAAATATTGCCCGCATCCCGCAGCCCAAAACGGTCCGCCGCATGCTGTGAATTGCGGAACACGTAAGATGTGGAAGCATAAATCGGAACCGCCCTGGCGTCCGTGGCCGGGTCCGCCTGCTCCTGCCCGATATGCAATTGCCTTGTTTCAAATGCCCAGTTTTTTGAATTTTTAATATCTCCCATTTTTTATATTCAACCTCCTTCTAAAGTCCGAAGCATACTACTTGCATTGCCTTTCCAGAATCCACTGCAATTTCTGTCAGCCATCCGCTACGGCTTTGTTCTGTATTCATATTAACATACTAGGAATTATCTGTCTAATAAGAGATAAAAATATCCGGTTATAGCTTGAATCTATAACCGGATATTCGTTCCCTACATTTTCCCTAAATCCCCAAATACCGTTTCATCGCTTCGATATACCGCTCCCCCATTTCGCTAAGTATAATATTCCGCCTTGTAATATAGCCAATCTCCATTTCGCTGCCGGGGTTCTGTTCATCCGCCTCAAAGGGTACGGCCACATATTCGTTCCCGTTTAATTCCTCGCAAATGATTCCTGAGCAAAGCGTGTATCCGTTTAGCCCCACCATCAGGTTTAACATCGTGGCCCGGTCATTGGCCTTAATCATCCGGGCATATTCGTTTGTGGAAAGGATTTCCTCCGCTAAGTAGAAAAAGCTGTTATCCCCTTGCTCGAAAGAGAGGCAGGGGTAATTTTCCAGCTGGCTAAAGCGGATAGAAGTTTCTTTGGCCAACGGATGGTTTTTCCAAATATACACATAGGCCTGACAGTCAACCAAATGGTGAAATTCCAGATTCGCACTATTTAACAGTTTCATCATGGATTTTCTGTTAAAATCGCAAAGGTACAAAATACCCACTTCACTTTTTAACGTGCTCACATCGCTGATAACTTCGCAGGTTTTCGTTTCCCTGATTGCAAATTCGTATTTTGAAAGGTCAAATTCTTTTACCATATCAACAAAGGCTTTTACTGCAAAAGAATAGTGCTGTGAGGATACTGCAAATTTCTTTTTATAGTTTCCGCCCTTCCCATACTTTTGCAATACATTTTCATAGCTGCTGTAGATTTCCTTTGCGTGGAGCAGAAACTCCTGGCCGTCATTTGTCAGCGTCACGCCCCTGCCGCTGCGGTAAAACAGCACAATGCTCAGTTCTTTTTCCAGTTCCTTTACGGCGCTCGTCAGAGATGGCTGAGATACATATAAAAGTTCGGCCGCCTTATTCAGGGATTTAGTTTCTGCGATTGTAATAATGTAGTGCAGTTGTATCAATGTCATTTCGGCATATATTCCTTTCAGGCTTTTAACTGTTGGGCACACTGCCCCTGCTTTGGATTAAGCGCTGTAAATGCTGCACTCTTCCAAGAAAAGCTTATGAATCCGGTCATCTTCGTCCAACTCAGGATGGAAAGACAGCCCAAGCTGGCTGCCGTATTTCACGGCCACAGCTTTCCCGTCGAACCGAGACAGCACTTCCACTCCATTTTCCACATTTTCAATATATGGGGCACGGATAAACGTCATCGGTACAGTACCGACCCCTTCCATATCCTGAACCGTGCGAAAACTCCCCAATTGTCTGCCATAGGCATTTCTTTTTACCGTCACGGGCAGCGTGCCGAAATACACACGGCTGTCATTGGACAGCTTTTCCGCCAGCAGGATTAACCCGGCACAGGTTGCCAGTACCGGCATCCCGCCTTCAATCTCTGTCTTCAATGTCTGGAACATATTCAGTTCCCGAAGCAGCTTTCCCTGCACCGTGCTCTCCCCTCCCGGCAGAACTAAGCCTTCGAACTTTTTTTCCAGATCGCTTTTCTGGCGGAGTTCTATGCACTCCGCCCCCAGCCTGGCTAGCTTTGTTTCATGTTCTATAAAAGCGCCTTGTACAGCAAGTATTCCTATTTTCATTGCAGCAACCATCCCTTTCTATCATATCCGCTCCCCCATCTCCCACAGCGCTTTTCTCCTCCTGTGCACACATCTCCTCATTCCGTATACGCATTTCTCTCATCTTGCGCACATATCTCTTCATCACGTATACATATTTCTCACCTTGTGCATATGTCTTCATCACATTCGGGCCTATTTTCCCCGTTCCGCCATCAGCAGATCTATTTCCTGCTCATTGATGCCCACCATAGCTTCCCCTAAATCTTCCGAAAGTTCTGCCAGAAGCTTCTTATCCTGATAATTGGTCACAGCTTTTACAATTGCTGCCGCGCGTTTTTTCGGGTCGCCGGACTTAAAGATGCCGGAGCCCACAAATACGCCTTCCGCTCCAAGCTGCATCATCAACGCCGCATCTGCCGGTGTTGCCACACCCCCGGCGGCAAAGTTCACTACCGGAAGCCTGCCGTTCTTGTGGACGTACTCCAAAAGTTCATAAGGAACTCTTAAATTCTTAGCCTCTTCAAACAACTCATCCTCTCTCATGGAAACTGCTTTCGCTATCTCGCCGTTCATCCTGCGCATATGCCGCACGGCCTGCACCACATCCCCGGTTCCCGGCTCTCCTTTTGTACGAATCATGGATGCCCCTTCTTCAATCCTTCGCAGCGCTTCCCCCAAATCCTTGGCTCCGCATACGAAAGGAACTTTGAACTGTCTTTTATCAATATGGTAAACATCGTCCGCCGGGGAAAGGACTTCGCTTTCGTCAATATAATCAATTTCTATCGCTTCCAGAATCTGCGCCTCCACGAAATGCCCAATTCTGCACTTTGCCATCACCGGGATGGACACCGCTTCCTGAATCCCTTTAATCATTTTCGGGTCACTCATCCTGGAGACACCCCCTGCAGCGCGGATATCCGCCGGAATCCGCTCCAACGCCATGACCGCGCACGCCCCCGCTTCCTCCGCGATTTGAGCCTGCTCCGGCGTGGTCACATCCATAATTACCCCGCCTTTTAACATCTGTGCCAGCTGTTTATTCAATTCAGATCTTTCTGATGACATTACTTTTTCCTCCATTGTTCCAATAGGTATTCTGGCAACACATATCCGGATAAAGAATTACCATTTGCTATGTATTTTAAATTCATATTGGCTTTGTTTAAATATCCAATTTGATATTTTATGACCAGTCCAGTTATAATGTTCCCGCCCAGCCGGCATCCATTCCCCCTTCCTCACATTTCTTGGAACCGCAGTCTCACAAACTGCTCTTTAGGTGCATCGTGTTCCTTCAGTGCCCCTTTCATCATCTCCTCCATCCTCCGCAGCACTTTCGGCTGGGAATCTATAATATTATGCTCCTGTTCATAATCCGTTTCCAAGTCATACAATTGGTCTTCCATTTCCCAATCAAACAACCGCACATACCGCAAGGTGCCGTCTTCAAAATCCGTTATGGCATCGGCGGGAACTTTAAATACCGGATAAGGCGTCCATTTCAGAAATTGCCCCCCTGTAATCTTCTCCGGCGCCGATATTCTGCAATTATCGCCGGGAATCCCGCTGTAATCGAAATAAACACGGATATCCGTCATCATAGTTGTATACAGGTTCAGCGGACGGTTTTCCCGGTTAGGGGAACGGAAATATGTATACCTTCCATCGGTAATATTCATCTGTTTTCCAAAATACCCATAAAGCGCGCAATCCCGTACTTTCCCCGTCTCACCTTCTATCAGGGGGAGAAGCGATTTCCCATGGATTGGATTACGGCATACCTGGGAAGAAATCCCGTAGAATTCCATCAATGTGGGCATCACATCAATATTCTGGGTCAAAGCCTGTATCCTTTCCCCTGCATGCCTGTTTCCCGGCAAATGAACCATAAGGGGAATATGGAACACCTCATTAAAGGCAGGCATATAGTTTTTCGCCATGTAGTCATGCTCGCCCAGCATATACCCATGATCCGTAGTATAAATAAACAGCGTATCCTCCCACATATGATAGCGGTCCATCACCTCAAAAATTTTCCCCAGATAAACATCCGTCATATACAAAAGCGCCAGATACCGTTTACAAAGATGGGCTACCTCCTCCTTACCCAGCCCCGCGTCCGCAATTGTCTTATATTCCGGCCACATGCATAACAAACCTTCATAGCTATCCCCTGCCAGTTCCAAATATTTTTCCGGCACATCGAAAGGCTCATGAGGGTCAAAAGGCTCAACCCACAAAAAGAAATCATCGCAGTCATGGTGTTCCTCCAGCCACTGCGCCGCTTTAGTCAGCACCTGGGCGCTTGGATATTTCTCCTCGTCTCCCTTCCACTGCTCTCTGTTATACCAATATTGGGGAACCATCTTCCCCTTATGTTCCGGAACTTCTTTCTGGCCCAGCCTGGAAACGCAAGAATCCCACTCCTGCCCCCGCACCAGTTCCCAACTGTCAAACATCTGGCAGTAATTCTCTCCCCCGATTTCAAAGTAATGATAATGGTCGGTAACCATATGAGAAGCCACGCCACCCTTCCCCAAAGCTTGCGGCAGCGTAAAATCAAAAGCCTCAATGGGTCCCCAATTCCTCTCCAAAAAATTTACCCGTCCTGTCATAATATCCCGCCTGGCAGGCATACAAGGCGCCGAAGCCGTCCAATGATTCTCGAACGTCACCGACATTTCCGCCAATCTTTCCAAATTAGGCAGCCGTACCCCCTTCTCATTGTACATCCTCAGAAACCGCCGATTTACCGAATCCGATAACAACAAAATACTTCTCAAAACCATTCTCCTTTTTTTATTTTTAGTTCCGCAAGCCCTCTCCTAGCGCCCTTTCTTCTTGCGCTCTCCGCGGCCTTGCTGTTTCCCGGTTTTTCCGCTCCCTATCACCACCACTTTATCTCATCCGTAATTTTATTCCTTATCGCAATAAACTCTTCCGAATAGATATCCCTTGGCCTGGGCAAATTGACCTCCACAGTATCCTTTACCCTTGTAGGCTTCTGGGAAAGCACCAATACCTTTTCCGCCAGATAAACTGCCTCTTCCGTATTATGCGTAATAAACACCACCGTGCTTCCCAGTTCCTTCCACAGCCGTATTACCTCGTCTTCCAAATAAAACCTCACCTTCACATCCATCTGCCCATAAGGTTCATCCATCAGGAGCAAATCCGGGCTCATGGCAAATGCCCTGCCGATAACCACCTTCTGCTCCGTGCTGACGGAAAGTTCCCCTGGAAAAGCATTCCTGCATGTTTCTAACCCCATCAGTTTCATAATCCGTTCCACCTGCTGATCGATATATTCTTTCGGCTTCTTTTTTATTTCCAGGCCAAACCTCAGGTTCTGTTCTACCGTAAGCCACGGAAAGGCCGATGCCTCCTGGAATACGAAAGCAATATTATGCTTCCTTGGATCCGCCCGTTCCCCATCTAACAGAATTTCCCCGCTGGTTGGCTCCGTCAGGCAAGTCAGCAGATTCAAAAATGTTGTCTTCCCGCATCCTGTAGGACCCACCACACAAACAAAATCCCCATCTTTAATCCGAAAACTGCAGTCCTTTAATACCTCTAAATCCCCAAAACTTTTGCTAAGATGATTTACCTCCACCTTATCCCTTTTGCATTCCGCCATTTTAGTACCTCATCCTTTCTATTCCAGCCCCAAATCCATAGCATCCGTAATCCGCTTCCTCATTTCCATAAAAGAACGGTCTACATAGTCTCTCGGCCTGGGCAGATGGGATAAATCATAAATTTCCTTCACTACCGCCGGACGTTTGCTAAGCAGCACAATGCGGTCACCCAAATATATGGCTTCTTCAATATTATTGGTAACGAACAGGACAGTCCTTTTGTCTTTTTCCCATATCCGCAATATCTCGTCCTGCATCTGGTAGCGGGTCTGTGCATCCAATGCCCCAAAAGGCTCATCCATCAGGAGAATCTCTGCATCCGCATTATATGCCCTTGCGATTCCCACCCTTTGCTTCATCCCGCCGGACAACTGGCGGGGATAGCTTTCCTCAAATCCTTTTAATCCCACCATCTCCAGGAAACGTTTCCCTGACCGGCGCCTTGTATTCTTATTCACTCCATGATATTTCGGCCCCATCTCCACATTCTGCATGGAATTCTTCCACGGCATAATCGCCATCCTCTGAAACACCATGGATATTTTGTCATCCGTGCCATGTATCTCCGTTCCATCCCTGTATATTTTACCGTTTGTAGGCTCTTCCAGCCCGCACAGCATATTTAAAAAAACGCTTTTACCGCACTGGCCTGGCCCTAAAATCACGAGAAATTCATTTTCTTTTACTTCCAGGGAAATATCCTCTACCGCATCCATATCCCCTTTTGCCGAAAAGTAAATCTTGCAAAGATGCTCCGCTTTTAACTTTATTTTTCCATCCAAGGACATATACACCTCTCAATTCTATTAAATATAAAGGACAACGCCGCACCTATCACTCCAATAAAAATCATAGCCAACAGAATCAACGGGTAATCGCTTACGTCCTGCCCTCGGATTACAAGAAATCCCAGCCCACTTTTTGCAGAAATCATTTCTGCCGCCAGCATAACCACCCATCCCGTTCCAATCGCGGTACGGATACCTGCAAAAATGGACGGAAACGCCGTGGGGAGAACGATATCTGTCAGCAGTTTCCTGCCATCCGCCCCGAAAATTTTCCCGGCATCCGTATTCAGCCTTGGAACCATGGCAACTCCTGTGTATGAATTCACCACGATAGGAACAAAAGTCCCCAGAAAAATAATAATGATTTTCGGCAGTTCCCCAATGCCAAACCACATGGTAATCAACGGAATCCATGCGATAGGCGGAATCGGGCGGATGGCTTCGAACACCGGCCGCACAATGCCCCGGAACGTTTTATTCCATCCCATCATCAGCCCCAGCGGAATCCCCAGGACAATGGAACATAACAGCGCCTTTACCACCCGCAATAGGCTGATTCCTGCATGTTCAAAAATTGACTTTTTAGCGATAGGCTTTTCCAGCGTCACTAAAAACCTTTCCCATACCTGTGTCAGATTCGGAATTCTATAATCCGTATATGCTGCCACAAAGTACCACAGTGCAATAAAGCACCCTAGGGAAATAACCGGAAAAATCCCCAGCATTATATGATAATATTTGTTTTGATTTTTCACTCCAACCTCCATCTCAGCACAAAACGCTCTACCCTGTCAAATACCGCATTAAAAATAATACCAAGTATCCCAATCATCACCATACCGCTCATAATCAAATCCACACGCCCATAGGTGCGCCCCATTAATATCATATAGCCCAATCCTTTATTGGCCGCTAACATCTCCGCTGCCACCAGCGTAGACCAGGCATTGCCAAGGGATATCCTCATTCCTGCAAAGACCATAGGCATTGCGGAAGGAATTCCCACCCGGCAGAAAATTTCCCATCTGGAAGCGCCGCATGTGGCCGCCACATTTACATATACCTGATTGGTCAGCTTGATTCCGCTATAAGAATTAATCAGGCACGGGATAAACGCGGAAAGGAATATAATAACCGCCTTCGCTTCCAGGCCAATCCCCAGGAATATAATCGTAAACGGAATCCAGGCAATCGGCGGAACCGGCCGCAGCACCTCGAAAACCGGCCCTATCAGCCTGTCCATGGCCTTGTACCATCCCATCAGCAGCCCCAGCGGTATGCCGATTAGCAATGCCAAGGCATAACCGCTAAGCGCTACGATAAGGCTGGATGTAATATGGGCCAGCAAAAGAGAGCCTTCCGGTTTCGTATCTCTCATTTTGACTGCCAGAGTCTTTACCACTTCCCATGGGGAAACAATCAGATTTTTAGGGATAATCCCAAATCGGGCCACCATATCCCAAAGAATGAGAAGGCCGGCGATTCCCGCGATTCCCAGACACAGATTCCGAATACCTTCCTTCTTCATCCGGCTAAGCGCCTCTCTTTTTTTCGATTCTCGAATCCTTTGCTCCATATCTGTTCTCCTATTTTTTATGGGCAATAAACAAGCGTTTTACCCGCCCGATACACACCATCTATTAAGCCGCTTTGCTCATTGCCCACCGAAAACATTATCTATTCCGCATAATTTTCTTCATAATATTCGATTGCATTCATCAACATGGTTCCATCAAATCCATTCAAAACTTTATCCATATCCGCTTCCGAATAAGTGCCGCACGCAATATAATATTTCATTGCCATTTCCAGGTTTGCCGAAAATTCATCATTTTCAAACATAGCCTTATATTCTTCCACCGTAGGCGCATCGCTTTCCTTTACATAGGACTGGGCATATTCCTCCGTACAGGTAACGCCTTCATCTATACAAAGGTCATAATAATACTGGGCAGCTTCCTCCCTGTTTTCATTGACCCACATCGTTCCCCGGAAAATGACGTTCATTATTTTCTGTGTAGTTTCTTCGTCTGCCAGAGCCTTGTCCGAAGCGAGAATAACCGAAGGAACAAAGAGTTTTGCAGCCTCGCAGCTGGATGCGGGAATCAGGCCTTCCCCTTCCCCATCAGCACTGAAAGTGGACCACAGGCAAACTGCATCGCCTTCACCGGCCAAAAACGCCTGATATGCCGCTGCAATTTCCATATGCACGATATTTACATCATCTTCCGTCAGCCCCAAAGCATCCAGCGTTGCCAAAAGCTGCAAATGCCCGAGGGAACCCTTCGTGCAAAGAATGGTCATCCCCTTATAAAGTTCCGGCGTGCCATAAATGCTCTCATAGCCCTCTACCTGCCCCTTCCCTGCCAAAGCAATTTCGCTGTCCGGGCGCACATAAAGTTTCTGGGAAGAATAATCCCAAAACGAAAATCCCATACAAGTCAAATCATAGGAAACCAGCCCTGTAACCCCTGCTGCAATCCCCATAACGCCTACGCTCCAGGAATCGCTTGCCACTGCTTCCAGCTGGGGGGCCCCCGCTATATAGGTCAGCACATCCACATCCAGCCCTTCTTCCTCAAACCACCCCTTATCCAACGCCACATAAATCCCAAGGGAATGAAGCGCCGGCTGTGCACTTAACGTGACCTTCGTCAGTTCCTTCGGTGCCTCTTTATCTGCCCCCTGTTCCTCTTCCGCCTGCTCACTGTTGGTCCGCTCTTCCCCCTCCGTTTGTGTTAAAGCAGTTTCCCCTTCTGCTTCCTTGGAACTTCCGCATCCTGCCATAACCCCTGACACCATCACAAATGCCATAAACAACGATAATAATTTCTTTTTCATTCTCCACTCCATTTCTGCGCGGCTTTTACCTCATTGCTTTTGGCTCTTCCAGAAGACATTGGCTTCCCCAAAACCATCCCCCCAAGCCATCCCGCGGGTTTGAGCTTGCCGCGCCGACACAAACCTACAGGAATTTTCTATGCTTTCTACAAATCATTGTAATAGACCATGCTGCCTAAAAATACATGCAAAACATACTTTTTCATCAAATATCCGACTAAAGCCGTAAAAATTTCCTTCTACATAAAAAAGAATTGGCCCAGCGGCCAACTCCTCGCAGCTTATAACATTATGGCACATTTTCCCGCTAATCATTCGGATGCCAAATGCCCCGTTATTACCCTTTCCTAAAATAGACATCATTCTTACAAATCATTGCCCCAATACATCAGATGTTAATTATCCGTTGTACTAACCCGAAATATTCCGATGCCTCTTCCGCCAATTCATCGGCGTCTCACCATACATTTCCCTGAATTTCTGTGAAAAATAGCTGCCACTCCCATAGCCTACCTTTTCGGCAATAGTTGCGATATCCCATTCCGTATCGGCCAGCATTTTGGCCCCATGGGCCATCCGTACCTGCGTCAGATAATTTACAAAAGAAACCCCCATTTCCGTTTTGAAAACCCGATAAAGATAATCCGTGTTATAATTCAGCTTTTCCGCTATCTCCTGCATGGATACGATTGTGGCATAATGAACCTCCACATACCCTATCACACCTTTCACCGCTGTGCTCGTATTCTGCGCCGCCCTCTCGAAACGTTTCCCCTCAGTCTCAAATATCCCCTTTATTTTGGGGAAGTCCAGTTCTCCTATCTTTTTAT
>Ga0137297_10945_pt1 | contig 18690 bp, 17 predicted proteins | sample RamsorincwithD2O_FD_97191 | JGI IMG/M metagenome (GOLD analysis project Ga0137297, IMG submission 97191) | Mouse cecal microbial communities from Vienna, Austria - Mucin amended with D2O | ecosystem: Host-associated > Mammals > Digestive system > Large intestine > Cecum | place: Austria: Vienna... | reverse complement strand
GCTTAATTAACGGACTGTTTTTGTGGATTGTCGGGAACTATGTCATCGACAGAATCATTGAAGAGAAGCGAGGGAAGTAAATGTCCGGTATCTGTTTGTTCTGCGCTCACGCTAAGGCCACGCCTCAAAGGAAAAACAACCTCTCCGGTCATCCAGTATCCGAAGTTTTGGATTATCTGCTGGGCGGGGAAGAAGGCAGCTGCCTAAAGATTTTCTGCCATGAACGACCGGAGGAGCACTGGGAGGCGAACTCGATTGAGTTCTCTTGTGATGAGTTTGAGAAAGCAGACTATCAGCAAATACGCAAGAGAATCGCATTCTTTAAAAAATCCAAAAACTTTAATCCTGCCTTAGAGCAGATAGCTATCAACCTTTAACACAATAACCGAGGAATAATATGAATGAAAATAAGCAGAAAGAAACAAAGAAAGACAATGCAGGAAGCGCAGCTAGACCTCTTCGAGAATACCAATTCCTTGACGTCTTTCACACGCTTTTGCCACAGAAAGCCCAACTCTTCATCAAGCGGGAAGTTGACAGAGCAAGAACTACTAAAGACGGCTTACGACGCCAATCAGTCATACAAGGAGCAATTAATAGAATTAAGAAAGAATATCCAAGCTTTTTCAGAACTGACTCTTAACGAAAACACGCTTGGAATGTCGGACGCCAGTGTTCCAGTGGGAGAATCAAGTCCGAACGCAAAGTACTCAAACCACGACATTCTTTTGTGCATTGATTTACGGCTAGGAGGAATGACGCTCAAAGATATTTCCAAAAAAATGGAGATACCTATCCGTACCTTGAGAGATATTTTTGAGGGCAGAAGAAGAGCTGTATTGCCTACCAAATTCAAATAATAACCGGCTGACAGTGCGCATATCGACCGCAACAGCTCCTACTATCGAAACAACACCACAAGGAAATCAACAATGTTTTTGAAGCGCAAGTGTGAATGTTGCAAACATTTTTCCAAGAACAATGAACTTGACCGAAACAAAGAACGCCCGGAGATCGGTGTTTGTCACGGCTACAGCGCAATTGTTTTGACACATAAAGACGGCAAAGCCTGCGGACGTTTCAACCTCGCACCGGAAGAAGAAAAATGAGTATGTTGAGATTAGATGAATCAAGCCCGCTAGTGCAGGCTTATTACAAAAAGAAAGCTGAAGAAGAAAGAGCAAACAACTATTTGCACCGAACCGGCAACCAGAGACTTTATGCCAAAGGGCGAAAAAAGCCTGGGACACTAAACAAGACAGAGCAGTCCTATCAAGACTATCTGGAAAGTGAAAGACGCTGCGGGCGAATCTTGGCTTACTGGTATGAAGCGGTGAAGTTGAAAATAGCTGAGGGGACGTGTTGGTACACGCCCGATTTTATGGTTATGCGTCCTGACGGAGAGTTGGAGCTTCATGAAGTTAAAGGAAGCCCGAGAATTTTCCAAGATGACGCTAAGGTAAAAACTAAATCCTGCGCAACACAGTATCCGTTTAGATTATTTGTGGTTTATCCACGCTCAAAGAAAGACGGTGGGGGCTGGGAGACGCAGGAATTTTGATAAGAGGAAAGAATTATGTCTAGGGTAGTTGAGATTATTCCGGGACTATCTGACAAACAATCCCTTTTTGTTTCGGAATATCTTAAAAACGGAGGCAATGCTACACAGGCTTATATCAAGGCTGGATACAAAGCTAAGAATGAAAATACAGCAGGAGCAGCCGCTGCTCGACTGTTAAGTAATGTTAAGGTTTCACGTGCGATAGAAGAACGCCAGAAAGAGCGAAACAACCGCCTCCAGCTTGAAGAAGATTTTGAATTGAAGCAGGCGATGAAGATTCTTCAAATGTGCTCAGAGCCGACTTACGTCTACGTGTTCGACACTCCTTTAAAAGACAGCGAAGGAAATTATGTAATGCGCTTTGACGCAAGGGGAGCTAACGAAGCATTGACGACAATCTGCAAGCTCAGAGGCAAATTCGTAGAGAAGAAACAGATTGACGTAACCCTGGCCGACAGGAGCGACTGGTTAGCTGAAGCACTCAAAGACGTAAACACAGAAGACGATGAATAAAGACCAAGCGCAAGCTGTTAAAAATTTTGAGCTGGGATTAAGAAAGCTCGCTATTGCATGCACTAACGATCCTCTGTTATTTGTTGAGAAGGCTTTTCGCTGGGGGCATGGTCCGCTGGAAAAGTATGAAGGCCCGGATAAATGGCAACGGCAAATCCTCATAGATATCCGTGACCGGCTCAAAAAAGGCGAAACACGAACGCAGGCGATTCAAATTGCAGTAGCTAGTGGTCACGGTATCGGCAAGACCGCTTTTGTCGCTTGGATTATTTTGTGGTCGATCTGCACTTTTCCAGATATGAAGGGAGTTGTCACGGCTGAAACAAAGAACCAGCTCATCACAAAAACATGGTCGGAGCTCCACAAATGGCATAACCTCTGTATCTTTCGTGACTGGTTCGAGGTTGCAGCCGAATCAATTTTTTCTACTCAACCGGGCCACAAATACACGTGGCGAGTTGACGCAATCCCATGGAACGAGAACAACACTGACGCCTTCCAAGGCCTGCATAACCAAGGCAAGCGCATTCTCGTGTTGTTTGACGAAGCATCAGTAATTGCACAAAAGATTTACGAAGTCACTAAAGGAGCCTTAACCGACAAAGACACTCAGATAATCTGGTGCATTTTCGGAAACCCGACTAAGCCGGACGGCCCTTTTTATGACGCATTCCACAAGAGCCGGCATCGTTGGATTACTTATAACATTGACAGCCGGACGGTCAAAATCACCAACAAAGAACAGTTGCAACAGTATGTTGATGATTACGGAGAAGATAGTGACTTCGTAAAGGTTCGTGTGCGTGGCATATTCCCTTCTGTTTCAGCCAAACAATTCATTACTCGTGAGGACGCAGACGCAGCCATGAACCGTGAAGTCGGTTACGTGAACTATCGCAATACCGTTGCGATTCTTGGCGTTGACGTGGCTAGAGAAGGAGATGACCGCTCAGTTATCGCTACAAAGATCGGCAAAGACTGTACTATGCCTCTCAAAGTGTTCCGCAATCTGGATGGTCCGCAATTAGGAATGCAGGTGCTCATGTATGCGAACGAATTATTAAGCCGGGGCATTCCTAAAGTCCATATCAACATTGACTACACGGGAGTCGGAGCAAGTCCTTACGACTGGTTAAAGGATAAGGTGCACCACCTCAATAAAGTTATATCTGCCAGCCAGTCAACGAACCCGCAAAGGTGGGCAAACAAGCGAGCGGAAATGTGGGACAAAATGCGGGACTTCATTCGTGATGACGGCTGCTTATTCAAATCCGAAGAGCTGGCCGAGGACTTGTGCATTCCTGAAAAACTAATCGACCAGAAAGGCCGGCTGCTTTTAGAAAGCAAAGACAGCATGAAGCGAAGAGGTATGAACTCACCTGATACAGCTGACGCCCTAGCCTTATGCTTTGCTATTCCGATTCAAGAATATTACGAGGACAAAGAATACAGCCGTTACCGCCGGCAATCATCCGGACGTTCAAAAGCTGTCAGAGATCCATATCGCTAAGTAAGTGCGCATACCGTTTTCATAGTGCTTGACAATTGTTTTCACTATGAAAATTAAACGAATTGCAATCGGAAAAATATTTGACAGCAAAGAGTTCAAAGAGCTGGCCAATGAGTATTGGACCGAAGCTCAGACTTTAAACATTCAGGCCAAGCCAAGCCGGGAGATGTACGAAATCTTGGAGCGAGGCGGACGGCTGAAAAGCGCAGGACTCTACACCGACAGCGACAAGCTCGCTGGCTTTATCGTCATTGTCATTACGCCTCACCTTCACTATTCAATCGAGATAGCTCACGTTGATTCTTTGTGGCTGTCAAAAGACTACCGCAAGGGTCAGCACGGCTTGAAATTATTGAAGGAAGCGGAGGCTATCGCTAGGGAATTCGGATGTCCGGTGATTAATTTTTCTTGTCCTGCAGGAAGCCGGCAGGAAAAACTATTCGAGAAGCTGTACCGCCGGGCGGACGTGAGCTTTGTCAAAAATCTTATTTAACTTTTAGGAGCTGAAAATCATGGGAATGGAGATGTTGGGAATGGGTTTGATTATGGCCGGATCCGCTGCTTTGTCCGCAAAGTCACAGAGCAAGATAGCTAAGAGCCAAGCCAAGAGTCAGGCCAACGCTGCCGAACAAGCCAAGCAGAACGCAGAGAAACAGGCGGAACAACAGCGTGAAGCTATGCGAATGCAGAGCCAAAAATCAGCTGATATCGGTTCAATTCTGCAGGACAACACTAACGATCTTCTCTCCGGAGGTTCTACTTTGTTGACAGGAGCCGGAGGCGTTGACGACAAAGAACTTACCTTAGGTAAGAAATCAACTCTTGGATAACCAGACATGAAAGACCAAGAAAAACTTAGGGGCGAAATTCTCAGTAGGTTCAAAAAACTTAAGCAGGAGCGGGAGCCTTACATGCACCAATGGCGGAACATTTCCCGCTACTTGCGCCCGGCAAACGGAAAGTTTTTAGACCCGAAAGAGAGTAATGAAGCCAAAGAAAAGTGGAACGACATTTACGACAACACGCCGTTGAAAGCCTCGGACGTTTTGGCCAAGGGATTAATGTCAGGGATGACAGATCCGAGCCAACAGTGGTTTTATCTCACAACCGGCAATCCAGACCTTGACGAATCCGTGGAAGTCAGGCGTTGGCTGTCGGATGTCAGTCAGATTCTTTACATGTCTTTTGCTTCCACAAACCTTTATCAGGCTTTACATCACGGTTGGATGGAGGCTGGGCTGTTCGGAGTGCTCGCTATTCTCGTGTTGGAAGACGATGAAGTCGGGTTCAGGTGTATGCCGTTGACTGTTGGCGAGTACTGTATCGCTTGCAACTACAAAGGTGTGCCGGATACTCTTTACCGAGAATTTGCAATGACTGGACGCCAGCTCATTCAAGAATTCGGTCAAGAGAACGTACCTTATCAAATTATTCAAGCAGTCAATGCCGGCAAGCTCGATGACAGCTACACGATTCTTCACGCTATAGAACCGAGGAAAGACAGGGAGCCCGGAAAGAAAGACAGCAAGAATATGCCGTGGCGCAGCCTTTACATTTTGGAAGGCGTGGCCAATCCGCACAAGCCTATCCTGCGTGAATCTGGCTATAGGACGTTCCCGGCCGTTGTCGGACGTTGGGGAGCTATCAGCAACGAAACCTATTCGTCCGAATCTCCGGGAATGGTTGCTCTCGGAGACGTTAAACAGCTTCAAAAAGAACAGCTCCAGAAAGGAAACGCCATTGACTATATGGTCAATCCAGCGATCGGACTGCCAAGTGACGCCAAGGACGCAGAACTTGATTTTGAACCGGGTGGAAAATCGTTTATTAACGGAGCGACCGGAAGGAAACCTGCTGAACCGTTATGGCAAGTCAACGTGAACCTCGGAGAACTCAGACAAGATATCGCTGAGACTCAGCAGAGGATTAAGGCGGCTTTTAACGTTGATATGTTCTTAATGCTCAACAATCAATCTGCAGTTAACCAGATGACAGCGACAGCCGTAGCAGAGCTTCATGAAGAAAAACTATTGATGTTGGGGCCGGTGCTTAGCCGATTCAATAATGAAGTGTTGAAGCCCTTGATTGATAGAACGTTTGACATTCTCAACGAAGCCGGCGCAATTCCTCCGGCGCCGGAGGAGATTCAAGGAACAGAACTTAACATTGAATACACCTCAATGCTTAGCCGGTCGCAGAAAGAAATCCAGAGCCGAACCGACCAGATAGCAATTCAAGAAGCCCTGCAGATCGCTCAGGTTCAGCCGGATTATCTGGATAACTTCAATCTGGATAAATATGCACAGGTGACCGCCGACAAGCGAGGAGTATCACCTGACATTCTCAGAAGTTCAAAAGAAGTCCAAGAGATTAGAGAACAGAGGGCGCAGCAGCAGGCTCAGGCGCAGCAGCAGGAACAAATGGCGCAAGGTGCAGACGTTTTATCGAAACTCGGAAAGGTTCCGGCCGGCAATGAAACTATGGCCGGACAAGCCATTGAAGGGCTAGCTAACGCAGAACAACAGATAAGTCAAGGCGAAATGTAAAGGAAGTGCGCATGTCGGAAATCAGTAATAAGACAATTAAGCAAGACTTGAGAGACCCTTTTGAATCCCAAGCAATCCGCCAAGTAAAGTTGGAAGAGAAGGCCAGCGAAGCCAGCCGGAAGGAGTACGACTTCAAGGAGGCATTGATTGAAGTTTTGAGCACTCGAGCCGGCAAGATAGTTTTCGCTCGACTATTCGATAACAGCGGACTTTTTGCCAGTGCTTTTGATACGAATGCTCTGGCTATGGCGAGAAAGGAAGGCAAAAAGGAATTCGCTCAAGAGGTTTTTAATTACGTAATGAAATACGCCCCCGGGCTATTTCACGAACTAAGGAATGAATGATGTCAGAACAGACCGAAAATTTAACAAGCGAGGCCAGTACTGAAAATCAGAGTCAGCAGACCGCTGATACCTCTCAGACTTCTACTGAACAAAATTTAGGTGACGCTCAGCCGGCGGACAAATCTTTGCTCGAATCTTTAAACGAGGAGGAGACAAACGATGAAGATAAGACGACTGAAGCTGATGAAAATCAGAAGGACGAGGCAGGCAAGAAAGACGCTGATAAAGCAGATGAAGAAGCTCCTGAGAAATACGAAGAGTTCAAGGCACCGGAAGGAGTGGCACTTGACGCAGAAGTTGTTAAGGTTTACTCAGAAGTTGCTAAAGAACTTAACTTATCTCAGGACAAGGCTCAGTCAGTTATTGACAAGCTAACTCCGATTCTTGCCCAAAGACAAGCACAGCAATACCAGGAAGCTAAAAAGAAATGGGCTGAAAGAACTTTGTCAGACCCGGAAATTGGAGGCGAAAACTGGAAAAAGACTCGTGCCTCAGCTCATCTTGCCTTACGTGAATTTTGCGATGAAAAAGGTCAATTCAAAGACGCAGATATTGCTGAGTTGGCCGCCTCAGCAGGCGACCACCCGGGCTTAATCAAATTGTTTGCGCACTTTGGAGCAAGCCTGAAAGAAGACCGAGGAGTTAAGCAGGAAGCCGACAACAGAGCAAAAGGTGAATACACCGCTGAAGATTTTTATAAAAAAAGGAGCTAAAAAATGGCAATCATCAATACTGGTCCAACTACATTAGCTGACATTGCTAATCTGACACAAGACAGCGATCTACAGAAGAAAGTTTTAATTGATACGATCAGAGATTATAACTTTCTCTTTGACCAGTTGGTTTTAGTACCGGGCAATGACGGCACAGCCTGCAAAGGAACGATCATTACCGATTACCCGGAAGGCGAAGTTGTCGGATACAACGAGGGCTGGGGTTCTGTACAGGCTAAGGGCCGTCAAGTGCGTTATGACTCTATGAGAGTTCGCACCTCTTCTGAAGTTGACGCCGACCTTCTCGATTCTAGAAAACCGGAAGAGCAAGCTACTTACCGACTCAGAAAAGACAAAGCCATTATGAAAGGGCTGGCAAGACAAGTCAGCAAGTGTTTCTTTTATGGCAACAAAAATAACGGCGTGCTTGGTTTGTATGACGTTCTTTCCCCGGCCAACGCAGAATTCGCTAAGAGAATTATTGACGGCGGTTCCACTAAGACCACCAGCAACCTTGATATCTTCTTGGTAAGTTCCGATGAGGAAAACTTCTTTACTTTCTATCCTGAGTACGGAAGCCAAGGCGGCGTATGGATTGACGCCCGTCCGGGCAAGGAACGTATTGATGAGCCGAACGGCAAGCACCGTTACGCTTATGTTACAGACATGGGCTTTGACTTTGGTCTTGCCGCTTTCAATCCATTAAACGTTGTTCGAGTCGCAAACATTGACTCGACCTCTTTAACTAAGGACGGTAAGACCGGAGCCGACTTGATCGACTTAATGACTCAAGCCCTGGAAAAACTCGAGAATGTCAATCACGGACATACAGCCTTCTATCTCGGCGATACCCTGCACTCTTTCTTACGCAGACAGATTAACGCAAAAGTCCAGAATTCTTTGAACTGGGAAAACGTAGCAGGTCACAGCGTGATTACGTTTGACGGCATTCCAGTTCAAAAAATCGGTTCAGACGTTCTTATGCCTTCTAAGAAAGTTTCCGTCTAAAGGAGTAAAAAATGTACGATAAACAATTAGTGTTTTTCTCTGAGAAGTCCCTGACTGCTGCGGTTACTTCTGACGTCATCGACATGGGGACTAAACTTGTGACCACCGGCCAGAAGCCGTTGTTTCTTGTCATTACTCCGACAGAGGATGTAGCAGCCGATACAGCTACAGTCAAATTTAATTTGCAGAGTTCTGACGACAACGCTACGTTCACAACCATTGCGACAACCGGGGCGATTACCGGAGCCAAGTTCAAAAAGACTATTGCAATTCCTCTGCCGGTTCATTCTGGACGTTACCTCAGAGTCACTACTGAAGTATCCACAACAGCCCCGACCGCCGGCAAAGCAACGGCTTACTTGTTTGACAAGTTCACAGACCCGTGCGTCAAACTCATGGAAGGCGTGGAATAAAAAGACGGCTGACTTGAATTAATAGGAGGAAGGAGGTTGAGAGACCTCCTTTTTTAATATGAACGAAATATCAATCTGTAACGCTGCACTCAGTTATCTCGGAGAAGTCGGAAACGTTGTATCAATCGACCCGCCGGACAATACGCCCTATTCGGAATCCTGCTCAATCTACTTTTATGTAGCTTTAAAGTACCTTTTGGAACAACACAATTGGTCCTTTGCTATGCGCCGGCTGCGCTTACCGAAAATCGAAAAATACGATAAAAGTCTTTACGGCTGGGAGTATGGCTATCGAGTCCCTTTTAACTTTGTTCGCATTATCGGAGTCTATGAAGAGGTCTATGACAAGCATTCAAAGAGCGAGGACTTCGAATTAGAGCGATTAGACGACAGCTCATATATTCTGCTGACTGACGCAAAGAATGCCGTCCTAAGATACGTTAGCGATGAAAAAACGAATATCAGCCTACTTCCGAATTACTTCTGCCAAGCCTTGATTGTCCAGCTTGCTAGTTATCTAACCGGGCCGCTGATGAAAACAACGCTGGCCGACAAACTCAACCAATTAGCACTCCAGGCCTTAGAGCACGCAAAGTATTTAGACAGCAGAAGTTCATTCAGAGTAACTCATGACTACATGGCACCACACCTGAAAGCGAGGGCTATCTGATTATGTCGCTGAAAATCTTTAAACAATCTTTGGCAGGCGGTGAAGTATCCCCTTCCATGTATTCTAGGATCGGAGACCCGGTAACGCAGGCGGGGCTGGCAAAGTGCATGAATATGGTTGTCGAGCCCCAAGGTCCTGTTGTCAGACGCCCCGGCTTCTCAATGGTGCGGGAAACAAAGTATCCGGACCGCAAGTGCAGACTAATTCCGTTTACATTCTCAGCTACTCAGACGATGATTATTGAGCTTGGACATCACTATGTTCGCTTCCACACGGACGGCGCAACATTGATGAACGGAGATGTGCCGTACGAAGTTACAACGGATTATGACGAATCGGAGCTATTCGATATTGATTACGCCCAGTCTGTAGACATTATCACTCTTGTGCATTGTGCTCACCCGCCCAGAGAATTAAGGCGGTACGGAGCGCTTGACTGGAGAATATCGGATATTACCTTTAACACGAAGATATCAGCTCCGGCCGGTGTAACAGCAACTCAGCATATCGCTGCCAGTGCTACCAATAAAGACGGCTATGTCAGAAAGTACGTTGTCACCGCTTGCAACGTTGATAATTCCGAAGAGAGTAGGGCGAGCACAGTAGCAAGCGTTATCTGTAATCCGTATGGAGACGGTGCATACAACACTATCGCTTGGAACTCAGTAGCTGGAGCTGACCATTACCGTGTTTATCGAGATAAGGGCGGTATCTATGGTTATATCGGAGAGACCAGACTAACAACGATTGACGATGACAATATCGCACCGGACAGTTCTATTACACCTCCTATCTACGATGATGTTTTCCTTACCTCCGGAGGTATCACGGGAGCGACCGTTGTCGCACAAGGCAGCGGCTATACAGGACCGAATGGAGAGGTTACGAGTGTCGAGTTAACAGAAACACAAACTTGGGGTGTATGGGGCTCCGGTAAAAACTTTTACGGAGTAGTGCCGGAAACATGGTGTGAAGCATGGCAAAGTAGTGACGGCTGGGCCCTTGGTTTTCTGGGGGACGGCATAGGACTTGTGCCGGGGCAAGACATTATTAATTATTTTTCAGCCACGGTAAACATTTATGACGCCGAAGGTTCAGGGGTCGGAGCAACCGCAGAGCCTATCTATTCCTCTTCTTCGGAATGGTTCCATATAACCGGTCCAAGCGGTAACTTAAAAGAAGGCACGTACGGATTTAGGCCGGTCAAAGGAATTCGAATTACCAATCAAGGAAGCGGGTATAAAAGGCCATACTGTACAGTTACTATTCACGGCTGGCCGGCATGGACTTATCAGTACAAAGCCCTAAATTACAATTTTGAATTTAAGCGATATACCGGAGAATTCCAAACCAAAGTTAACTCCGCCGGATTCTTAACCGCCTCAATCAGAGTTACCGATAGCACAGGTTCAGGAGCTCAGCTGGAACCTCTTATATCCTCGGAAGGAAAACTTCCCGCCGTTGTTATTAAAAACGCCGGAGCCGGATACACAAACCCGACCGCCACACTTATATCAAATTACGGCTCAGGGGCGCAGATATCCTTGACAGTTGCCAACGCTGGAGACTATCCGGGTTGCGTAGGATACTTTGAACAACGCAGGTGGTTTGCCGGAAGCCGAATGAGACCACAGTTCATTTGGGCAACAAAGACCGGAACGGAAACTGACATGGGTTATTCTTTGCCGTCCCAGCCGACCGACCGCATAAAGGTAAGAGTAGCTTCGCAGGACTCAAACCGAATCCGTCATATCGTTCCATTGTCCCAGCTTCTAATCCTGACCGCCAGCGGAGAATGGCGAGTTAGTCCGCTAAACTCGGACGCCTTAACTCCCGAGACAATGAGTGTGAGACCGCAATCTTATGTAGGCTCCAGTCAGACTAAGCCCGTGCTTATTAACAATACGATGATTTTCGCAGCTGCCCGGGGCGGACATTTAAGAGAACTCGGATATTCGTATCAAGCCGGAGGATACATTACAAGCGACTTGTGCTTAAGAGCAACACACCTTTTTGACAATAAAGAGGTTATTGATATTGCATACAGCAAAGCTCCTTATTCAATCTTCTGGTGCATTAACAATACGGGAGCATTGATTAGCTATACCTACATTCCCGAGCAACAAATCAGTGCTTTTGCTCAGCACTCCACAGACGGAACTTTTGAGTCCTGCGCCGTTGTACCGGAAGACACAGAAGACATTCTGTATTGCGTTGTAAAGAGAGAAATCAACGGCAACCCAGTTCGATTTATTGAACGCATGAATGAGTTCATTAAGAAGAACCAAGTTGACCAGATTTATCTTGATTGTGCCGGTACTTATTCCGGCCAGCCCAAAAAAGAGATTACCGGCATAAGTTGGCTCAATGGCAAGACAGTTTCAATCTATGCTGACGGCTATTGCGTGCCTGACCAGAAAGTCGAGAACAGCAAGATTGTTTTGAGCCGAGCTGCCTCAGTTGTCCATGTCGGATTAGCTTACAACTCAGACATAAAGACTTTACCTTTGGCAGTCCAGCTTCAAGATATGTCTTTCGGAACAAATCACCGAAAGAATGTCACGGGCGTTTCTTTGCGAGTTTTAGAAAGCGCTATCCCGCTAGTCGGACAAAGTTTTGAGAAACTGTATCAGCCACCGACCAGAAGCCGGGAGGCCCCGGGCACACCACCGGCCAGAAAAGACGGCGAGATAGATTTGCCTATACAAGGCCACTGGACGAATGAAGGTGAGGTTTGTATCCGACAGAATAAGCCGTTGCCAATGAAGGTATCGAGCATTACAGTGACCTGCGATATCGTATAGAGTGCGCATACTCTTTTGAGACCCCTCCAAAATTAGTGATAGTTTTGGAGGATTTTTTATGGATTTTTCCGCCGGATTATTGTTTAACGCTTTTAGTCTTGCTGCTCAAGGTTTGGCTACAGTTTTCAGTGCCTCAAGCGCAAAAGCGGTAACTAAATACAACAACGCCGTGGCGCAGGCTCAAGCTGATATTGCTCGCATTAACGCAAAGACTATGGAGGATCAGTACGCACAAAGATTGTTTGCTGCGGAAAGCCAGTACCAGCAGGAGACAATGCGAGCCGGCAGAGTCAAACAACAACAGAAAGTTGCGCTGGCGGCGAATGGTTTGGCTGTAGGTGTTGGGAGTGCTGCTGAGATTCAGGTCTCAACCGACATTATTAAGAAGATTGATTTACAGCGAATTGAGAGCAACGCTAAGGCCGAAGCGTGGGGCTATCGCTCTAAGGCAACCGACTACGAAAATCAGGCAATTATGGCAGAGGCCAAAAAGCAGAATGCCTCACAGGTTTTTGCAAATACTCTTCTTGGCGGAATCGGTCAAATTGGATTCGGTTGGGCAGCAGGAAAACTTGCCACAAGCCTTACGGCTGAGGCCAGCAAGACAAAGACCGAACAGCCGAAAATGAAACAGCCCTTACAAGTTGACGCTATCTCAAGTGCTCAACCTTCCTTATTGATTGACGCAACTTCTAGCGCTCAGCCGGCTCGGACTACAAAAATGTACCAAACCACAAACAAGTTTTCTCCAATGTACGGAGTCAGATAAATATGCCACGAGTTCCAACCTATAACGACAACGTCCCGGGCGTCATCGAATCCGGTAGAAGTTTTACAGCACCGGTTAACAATGTCGCACCTTCTTTTGATTATGAAGCCGTAATGAACCGGGCAATGCAGCCGATTCAAAACTTTGCCGGAGCGGTTACTAAATTAGAAGCGCATTACAACGACACTGTTGTTAAAGCCAGAGCGGACGAACAGCTTGACGCTTTTAATAATGAGCTTCAAACAACACTGTACGACCCGGAAAAAGGCTATTTCAGCCAGCAAGGTAAGAATGCCGTTCTTCAATGGGACCAGTCACAAGAAACAATCCAGTCGATTTACAGCAAGCACCTATCTGAAATTGACGACCCGAACGTACAGCAAGCATTCAAATCGGTTGCGCTCCAGAGATTAAATTCGCTTAGAGAGAAGTCAATCCTCTATCGCAATCAGCAGAACAACTTATTTATTGCGAATGCCTCCAAAGCGCACGCTGACAGCTTAATTGAGCAATTCGCCGTATCTGGATTCGGAGAAGATTCGAACCGAACTATGGCAAGCCTGATGAATGAAGTCGAATATCAAGGCAAAAAAGGAGGACAAAGCGAAGAATGGATTAAAGCTCAAAAAGCAAATTACGCTTCACTAGCTTACGCCAAGGCCTATTCCAACATGGCAATCAGCGACCCCGTTGGGGCCATGGAGCATTTTCAAAATGTCGGAAGCAAGGTAATGAACGCCGAGACCTCTAACAAAGTTTTCGGAATGCTTTATCACTCCGGCTATCCGCAACTAGAAATTATGCTCAGGAACGCAGGAGGTGCGACAGCAATAGCTTTATCGTCCGGTGCGGTTCAAAGAGCAACCGGAGGCAAAGAACTATCGAGAATGGCGCAAGCCCAGCAGGGTTTAGGAACGCCGCCGAAAGTTGACGACAAGGTTTTAAACACGTCCGGATACAAGGGCTGTAACCCTCTAAACGTTAAAGTATTTGGCAATAAATGGGACGGGCTCATAGGTAACGATGAAAAACAACACGGAATATTTGCAACTCCTATGGACGGCATAAGAGCCGGCGTAAAAGTTATTCAGTGTTACGACAAGAAGTATGGAATCAATACTGTAGAAGGAATTATCTCCAGATTCGCAGCCGCCGAGGACTCCACCAGAAGCGCATACATTAGTAATGTTTGTAAGGCTGTAGGAGTTGCACCGGATGAAAAGTTGGATGTAAAAAATCCGGAGGTCATGCAGAAGTTAATAACGGCGATGATTAAGCAAGAAATCGGAGGCGTGGCTTATTCGGAAGAAACTATTTCCGCAGGAGTCAGAGCAGGACTTGGAATTGAGCCCCCTGCACTTTCCGACCAGCAAACCCAACAGACTCCGAAATTAACCGCCCAAGACTTAGCTTTTAATCCGAACGCCAAGACTGGAATCTCTGTAATTGACAACCTTCCCCTTCCTTACAAGCTGAAATTGTTTCAATCGACTCAAGGGAGTTCCAGACAAGAAGCAGCGCAATTAAAGAACCAACTTAACCTTGCCATAAAGAACGGTTTGGCACTTGCTCAAGATCAAGGCGATATCTCGAAAATGCCGGGACTGGATTCGTTCGTCCAAGTCTATGGCCAAGAGGAGGGCGTAAGGCTCTACGAGGAAAGCCAGAAGCAAGCCCGCTTTAATTCTTATCTGCACATGGCACCGACTATGAGCGTGGAAGAGATGGACGCAATGAGCCGACAGTTCACACCTTCCAAAGACGATCCGATGTACGCCCAGAGGATAAAAGATAGGGACGAATTCGATAAAGCGTGTATCCAGATTACTAAACAGCGCAAAGAAGATCCGATTAAATACGCCGGGCAAGCATTCCCAGACTTGAAACTTCAGCCGATACAGGATTGGAATAATTCAGGTTTTGCCGTCCAAGAGCTGACCAAGCGAGCCATGAACGCAGAGACTATTTCTCAGCGGTTCGGAAGCCGTCCCACAATTTTAAGCAAGGCGGAAGTGGCCGGCTTTATGTCTTTCATGTCAGGCTTAGAAGCTAACGACCAAGCCGTCTACATTAACAATCTCAGTAAGGCGTTATTCAAAGACGGAGACGGAACAGCCCTAGCGATTCTCTCAACACAATTCGGAGACAAAAAGCAGGAATACGTAACCGCCCTCGGACTTGCCTCAACACAAAAAGGACAAGACGACAATTTGGCTATGCACCAGATTATGGGAAATTACAGCCGGCTGAATCGAATCGGAGAAGGTTACAAAGCGGAGTCCGAAGTAAGGCAGAAACTTTTAGGAATCTTACCGACTGGACCGAACAGTCAGCAGAACGAATTAATGGTATTGGCAGTGATGAACGAACACTGTTATGCCAACCAAAACCTTGGCAAATCTCAAACCGTAAACGATTCGATTAAAAAAGTTTTCGGTAAAGTTTTGGAATTCAACGGCAAGAAGATCTTTCTTCCTACAAAGTTAGATGACTATGACGCTGACGGCTGGACGTTTACAACCGAAGGCGACTTCAAAGATTTACTTGCTCAATACGCCAAAGAAAACAACAAGAAAGATTTTTATTGGGGAGGCCTCAAAGTTGAACCGGAGAGATTGGCCAGCATGATTAACAGTTGCCAGCTCCAATACGTCCGGGACGGCCAGTACAGATTAATCAAAGGACTAGCATATGTTACCGACAAGAACGGCCAGCCGGTACTAATGAACCTCAACCCGATTATTGATAAGAGGAGCAAAAAATAATGACAAGTAATCTTTCTTGGCTGGATAGTTTCGGAAGAAGTGAAGAACAAGACAAAGAGTTTTTTGCAGGTTCAAATTTATCAGCCGTCAAACCTCAAAAGAAAGAGCCCGGACTTTTTGACGGAACTCTTGACGCTTTAGGCTATATGGTGCCCAACGCATTCTTCCAAACAATGGGAGGCGCAGAGGAGCTATCTGCTTATAAGTTATCTCAGATGTACGAACTTGACTTGGACAACAACGAGGACGCACTAAGTGAGCCGATTAAGGCAGACAAAGACAAGATTATTCAGCGAGCAGAAAACGAAGCTAAGTACTATCGCTTGAAAGCCAAAAACGACTGGACCCCTAACCCGGAAACAACCGGAGCGGCTGCACAGATGATTCACGCTATGGGCTCAACAATCCTGAAAGCAGCAGGCTACTCAGTTATTGCCGGAGGAAATCCGTATTTTGGCGGAGCCATGTTTGGAACCGATATTGGCTTAAACGAATACGGAACTTTGCGGGACAAAGGAGTTGACGCTAAGACAGCTAAACAAGCAGGCTGGGCAAGCGGTGCGCTGAACGCCTTGGGATTTACTATCCCGGGTTCAATCGGAACAAGTTACTTAAAATCCGCAGCACGGGGAGCAATTGTTAATCCAGTCTCAGACATTGCAGAACAAGCCTCCATTAAGTTAATTCTTGAGAATGCAGACTATGAAAAGATAGCCGGAGAGTATGACCCGTTTAATCCAGCTAACCTAGCTGTATCCTCAGGCATGGGCGTAGTGTTCGGTTTAATGGGCGCAAAGGGAGCACGCTCAAGAGCTATACGAGCCGAAAAATTCGCACAGCAGGACGCAGAAGAAGCGCAGAAGCGAGCTCAAGAAAATCCTGCACAACCGGAGGGAGAAGGAGAAGAGAAGCCTGTAGCGAACTCTAGGCTCAATCAGGAAGTTCTCAACTCTATTCAGAACAGAGACCGCTCCAGTCAAGAGTCCGTAATCCAAATGAGAAAGATCGCAGAGAAGCCGGACTTTAATCTGATATCAGAGAGTCGAGTATTAGAAAACGGTTCTCCGGTGATTGCTTTTGTTGAAAATCCAAATCCAAAAACTATAGGAAAAGAAGTAATTGTTTCAGCCAGTGACGGACGCAGAATGACAATGCGCTATGCCGTGGTTGAAGCCGATTCAATCCTAACTTCTAATGACGTAGAAGGTTTTAAAAATCCTGACTTCGCAAATCCTAATGTCTTAGGAGCCCGAGCCATTGCAGGTAACGGGCGAGTTGCCGGCGTCAAATCAGCATACCAGCACGGCACCGCTGGAGATTACCGGGCTGAACTTATGGATCAGTCAAAACAATTCGGTATTTCAAGACGCAAAATTAAGAATATGCGCCAGCCGATTCTAGTAAGAATCATGAAAGACGAAGACGTTAAGACTGATGTCGGAGAACTTTCTAACCGCTCAGGCATTCAGAAACTCAACCCGGTTGAGCAGGCAGCGCAAGACGCCAGAAACGTAAACGTAGAAGATCTTGAATTTAATGCTGACGGTACTTTTTCTCAGAAGTCTATCCAAGGATTCGTTCACGCCAATCCCGACAAGGAAGGAATGCTGGATCCACGTGGCAACATTATTGCGGATAACGCCACCCAAAGAATGAGAACGGCGGTGTTTTCCGCCGCTTACGGCGACAACTCTTTAGTCAGTAGGTTTATTGCCAACTCAAACAAAGACCGCAAGATTTTTACAGCCTTACTGAATGTCGCACCTGACCTTGTAAGGCTAAGAAAACTCGGAGGAAATTTTGACTTCTCGAATTCTTTAGTTGAAGCCGTAGCGGATGTATTCGAAACCCGCAAAGAGACTAAGGGATTACAGCGTGGCGAAAATACAATGCCACTCTATGGATCCTCACCGGAGCAAGAATTTTTTAAGCAAGTTCTTCTCAGCAAGAATCCTGAAAAAATTAAAGACATTGTGCGCCGGATGAATGAAATTGCCTCAAACGAAAGCGAAGATTCGTTTGCGGAATTCGGAAGCCTTACAAGAGAAGACGTTTTTAATTCTGTTAAAAATGAATTCTCCAGCCTCGATTTAACGCCGGACTTAGAAACTATCGCTTTGCTCAAAGGAATTGACGAGCAGATTACGTCCACACAAGTTGACGCCGCTATGGAATTAAATAGTGCACGTGTTATTACACAAGACCAACCTAGCGGACCCAACGGCAACATAAACAAATCCCTCCAAGACGAAGCCACAGCCAGAGAACAAATTGATGACGGCAAGAAAGTTGAAGTTACCGGAGAAGGTGTAGACCCGGAGGTCATGGATAAAAACGTATCTTCCTTCATTACTCGTTTTGTAAAAGAGTTGGTAGGAGCCGGCGCAGATAAGAAAATTGCCGGAATGAACGCTCGGATTATTGACGCCTTCTTTTCCACTATGGGAATACGTTTAGGAAAGAGCCGTAAAGAAATTGAGGCTGAATATGAGTTGAAGGTACAGAAAGGAGAAGAGCCCCAAGCTAATTCTTATGCCCAACAAAAAACAGCGGAGCAAAAACTAGCGGAAGAATCCAAGAACTGGGAGTGTTTTGTTGATTCTCTTACAAGCAAGCCTACAAATCACGTTAGGATGTTGACACAAACTCCGGTCGTTATGCATTTGGTAGGAGCTGACTTCAAAGAACTCTATGCAACACCTCATTTTTTCGACAGAATTTTTGAAAATAAAGATGGAAGCAAAACCACTTTCACTAAAGAAGAAATAAAAAAAATTCCTTCCGCACTTGCCGATCCGGTTGCAATTTTCGATCAAGAAAATGGAAGAAAACTGTTTTTATTAGACTTCACAACCAAAAGCAAAGCTCCTATTCTTGTTCCTGTAGAGTTTAATGCTCAAGGGGAAATCGCAACGGTTAACCTTGCTGTTTCATGTTTTGCAAAAGAAAAAGACGGAAAACCCAAATGGGGATGGATAAACAGTGAATCCTTAAAAGGAAAGGAGCTATATGTAAACAAGCAAAAATTATCCTCGATGGAGCCTTACTCCGGGGCCAATTCCCTTCGCGTACTC
>Ga0137297_10944_pt1 | contig 18719 bp, 16 predicted proteins | sample RamsorincwithD2O_FD_97191 | JGI IMG/M metagenome (GOLD analysis project Ga0137297, IMG submission 97191) | Mouse cecal microbial communities from Vienna, Austria - Mucin amended with D2O | ecosystem: Host-associated > Mammals > Digestive system > Large intestine > Cecum | place: Austria: Vienna... | reverse complement strand
TTTCTGGCTAGTATTGCTACTATAATGAATACCATCTGGTATTTCAAAATTAATAGAATAATATGAATTACAATAATTCAAATTATTTATATTATCTCCTTCAAGCAACATACGCATTTGATTATTAGTATTAATAATTTTATAATTATATACCTTAGAATCATGATTTATCTTATGGTACAAAATATCATCTACTGGATTTATAGATAACATATAAAATTTAACATCAGGATATTTTAATGCCAATTTTTTATAAGCGTTATAATATTGTTTCCCAACATAATATGTACCTCTACCAATATTTAAATCATTAACTCCCATATTAATAACAACATGATATTGAACATTATTTTTTTTGTTTTTCAATTTTTTATTAAGATTTTTTAAAGCTTCATTATTAAACCATTCGAACCTTGCCCCACCTTTAGCAATAAATGATATATGTTTGTAAGTATTAACCTTAGAATCATCTGCTAAAAAACGCATCCTAGAATCCCCAACAATAATAATCTCATTGTTAATTATTTCTTTAATGGCTACCTCAGAAAAATTATCTTTTGCAGGAACATCTTTAGGTTGAATATATTCAAAAATACAATTTTCTCTTGAATTAAAAACACTAAAATAAAAATAACCTACAAACAAAGTGATTAAAACAGCCCCTATAGTAATCACTAACTTTTTGCTTAATTTTCTTTTCCTTGATTCAATTAAAACATTACTTTTAATAATAAACAAAATAAGTAAACACAAAAACATAATACAATAACAAAAAAAATCAATATATTTAGTATTATTCATAAAAATTAAAAAATTGTTATTACATACTCCTAACATCATAAAATTACCACCGCTACATACATTATCACATTTACTAAAAAAAAACAATAACAATAAAAAAATATACACAATAATAGTGTATATTTTACGTAGTAGAAATATTTTTATCTTTTTCCTTTTTCGGAGTAATAGTATATAAAATATAGCCTGCTATAAAACTCATATATAATGAAACAATAAGTTCATCAAGTACATGTCCGCTTACTACTGAAACTGCCAAAGGCAATAATAAAGCCCCCATTAATGTTATATTATAAAAATTAAACAATTTTCTATCAACGAATACCATTTGATAAAATTTATAAATTAAAATAACAATATATGGAGCAAGGAATAATAATATTCCTACAATTCCAATAGTATAATAGTGTACAGCAAAATCTTTTTCCATATAAATTTTTGCATTTTCAAATCTACTATATCCAAGTCCTAAAACTGGACTAATTGCAGTTGCAAATTCTTTATTAATATCTTGTGTAATCAAAGTCTGAGCATTGCGATTTCCACCCCTTTTATAATATGGAACATCTTTAGCCACATAATCCCAAAATTCTTTATGTTCACCATAAGGATACAGAATATTATAATATTCCTCATGAATAGCTAAAAATGGTAAATATTCTTCAACTGTCATACTTTCAAAATCAATTTCTTTTTCTTTTAAATAAGCATCCAAAGCTGCCTGATCCACCGCTGATGCTGTATTTACTAATGGTGAAAACACAAATAAAACTCCACATACTATTCCAATTAATAAAGTTCCAAAGAAATTGATTTTTTGAAATTTAAAATGTTTTAATACCAAACTAAAAAACAAATAAGCTACCATCATTGCTGAAAAAATTAATATCCATCCAATAGTTGATACACGTGTTCCTAACATTAACATTGAAAGTAAACATAAAATCAAAGTAATAACACGTTTATAATTAAATTTTTCAAGTATTGCATACATTAAAATTGGAAGTAATAAAGCAAATAAACCACTAATTTGATTTGCCGAATTAAACCATCCTTTAGAAGCAAGTAATCTTGAACCTGGTCTATCACTCATAAACCAAGAAAATAAATTTCCTTGAATTTTATTATTACCACCATAAGAAGTAAGTGAAATATTAAGCAAATTCATAACAACAACAACTGAAGCAACTACAAATGTTACAAATAGAAAAAGATTTATAACTTCTTCTTTGGTAAATTTTAACTTATAAGTAATATAAATTACAATTATTGGTAATAACATTCTTAAAAAGTAAAATACCTCAGCAACCAAAGAATAAACAAATGTAGGAAAAGCATCCAGATTATAATTATACACTGTAAAATGATGTAAAATAATATAAACAAATACTATTCCACCATATATAATTATCGGTTTCCGATTTCCTGCAATATTCTTGTTCAAAAATATTAATAAAAATAAAAATCCTACAATTAAAAATCTAATTATCGTGGTTGGAGAAAAATGAAATAAATTAATTACATTATCAGTATAAAGTAAATAGCAATCAAGAAAAGGTTGAATAGCTAAAAATACAAGCAATACTTTTTTTATAAATCGTTCGTCTCTAAGTTTGTTTATCATAATAGTATGCCCCTTCCAAAATTATCTTCCAATCGAACTATAAATAATATCCTTAGTATCTTCTAATTTATAACAATTTCTGCCATCATATACCCTTGGTGTTTTCATTAATTGCTTATATTTACTAATATCATAATTTTTAATTTCAGGCCATTCAGTCATAATCATCACTGCATCAGTATCCCTAATAGTTTCATCGACGGAAGTAAAATATTCAATAGTTCCGATCACACCATCACTTGTATTATCAAAATGGAATTGTTTTTTAAAATTATCAATACCAACAGGATCATAAGCTTTAACATGTACACCTTCATCTAATAATAAACTAATATTGTCAATAGAAGGGGCATCACGCAAATCATCAGTTCCCGGTTTAAATGTAAGTCCTAAAATGGCAATATTTTTATTTTTTAGGTTACCTAAATCATGAACCAATTCATTAAACATTACTAATTTTTGTTTTTTATTTACATCAATACACGCTTTAATTGTTTCAAGTTCCACATTTTCTGCTACACTTAACCAATGTAATGCTTTAGTATCTTTAGGAAAACAAGAACCACCATAACCAATACCAGCATTTAAAAATTTATTACCAATACGAGGATCAAGTCCCATACCTTTAGAAACTTCCTCAATATTAGCGCCTAATTTTTTACATAAATTAGCGATTTCATTTATATAAGAAATTTTTAAAGCTAAAAAATCATTAGACGCATATTTTATCATTTCAGCACTTCTTCTAGAAGTAGATAAATAAGGTACATTATATGGTTCTAAAGTTAATGGTTTATATAAGTTTTCCATTATCTCTGCAGCATTTTCCTCCTCTGTTCCAACTACAATTCTAGAGGCGTATAAAGTATCACGTACTGCTGTACCTTGAGATAAAAATTCAGGGTTACTAGCAACATATATATTAATACCATCTTTTACATTTTTCTTTAAATCAGCTTCGATTTTATCATTCGTTCCAATTGGAACAGTTGATTTAATAACAACCACACAATCGTTTTCCAAAGAAGATGCAATTTGCCCACAAACAGTATTTACATAATCTAAATTGGCAGACCCATCTATTCTCTCAGGTGTCCCAACACCAACAACTATTACGTCAGCATTTTTATATGCATTTTTATAATCTGTTGTGTAATTTAACCTTTCCTTATTTTGAAGCATAAGCTCTTCTAAGTCCTGCTCATAGATAGGGCTTTTGCCTTCACGCATAATTTTAATTTTATTTTCATCAACATCAACACATGTAACATTGTGTCCAATATGTGCAAGAGCTACACCAGTTACTAAACCAACATAACCTGTTCCTGCTACTGCTACTTTCATTGTTTTTCCTCCTTCACATAAAATATATTATATTTATATTTTAAGTCATGTCTTTCTAATTTTTTTTCATTATCAATTCCATAATAAATTTTAAATTGTTTTTGATGCCATTCTGTTGTTGCATTAGGATTATGCAAGCAATAGTTCGGAATCATATCATAAACAATTGTAGATTTGCCTTCAGTTATTTGTTTATTAATCATTTCATTTCTATCTTTAGTTTGTAAATAAACATTATAATATAAAATCATAATAACGCTCATAAAACAAATAGTAACCGTTATTAAAATATATTTAACATACTTATTTTTGAATAAATCAAAATTATAATATTTAAAAATAAGTAAACAAGCAATAAACAACATTACAATAGTGAAGAATGTTGTACGCCCTCCCCAAAAAGGTGAAAGTAACATTGCTGCATTTGCACTATATCCTATTAACGTATAAAATAATACCTTAATCTTATCATTACCTTGTATATATCTAAAAATCAAATACAAGAACAATAAAGTAAATAATACCCAAATAAATATTATAAATACATTATTAAAATTACCAAAAATCGCAAATTTATCTAAAAAGAATATATCATAAGTCAAATAATTATGAGCAAAATTATATACATATGCTAAACCTGTTACAAATATCAAGCAAAAAATAAGTACATTTAATATTTTTCCAAACTTAATTTTATTATTTTTAATAATTAAATAAATAGATATTCCCATTAAAACAATTAAAACAAAATTAGTAAGATAAGTATAATTAATAAAATTAGGAATATTAATAAAGATTTTATCAAACAGTCCTAAAGTGTTAAAATCAGTTGTTCCTAAACGAGCATTAGCACCTGGACTAGTAAACATCAATAAAAATCCAACAGAAGAAATTATAAAATATATACATCGTTTCAAATCAAAACGTTTATTTCTATATGTTGATAATACTAACAACGCTAAAGTCCCTAACACCATAGCAGCACTAACTTGTTCAACCATCATTGAAGTAAGTGCGACTAATATAGCACAAATTACAAATTTTAATTTAGAAATATCATATTTATTATCAAATATTTCATTATTCAAATACAAAAACAATAACGCAAAAAATGTGGGAAGTGTATAGGTTAAATTACCTGTAAGCCATACAACACACTGTTTAAAAACTTCATTATCCAAAAATATAAAGAATGTAAACGTCAAGAATAAAATAAATTTATTACGTTTATTTTTAACAATTTTATTAAAAAGAATAAAAATTCCAGTCAAAATAATAGCATTCAAAACATTCCATAAAAGTTTACTAGAGGAAAATATTAAAACAAATACCCTACTAACAACTCTTCCCTCATATTCAAAATATAATTGATATGCTCTACTAATAGCATCACCAATAGAGGTTACGCCTAAAACATTAGTTGTCCAATCATCACCAATCAAAGGAATAAAATAACTCAAAACAAGAAAAAATGTAAACAATAAAATACTTAAACTAATTAAAGGTAATCTTTTTTTTACTGGTTCATCAATTTCCATTTTTAATTCTTTAGTAAAACTTTCAGTATTACTTACATATTTTTTAGGTTTAAATTTTTCAATTCGTTTAAATATTTCTTGTAAATCATCACCATCGTTAAATTCTAAAATATAACCTTCAGTCTTAAAAACCTCTGTTATTTCTTTTTGATGATCATTAACATGTTCACCATATTTTTCTAATCTAGGTGCAGCAATAATTTTCTTTTTTTGTTGTAAAGGCATAATAATTGACCCCGTACCACCATGAGTAATTATCACCCTCGCCTCTTTAATATATTTTTCCATTTCATCATAACTAATAAAATCAAAAATTTTCATTTTTTCACTTTTATAGTCAGCAGAGCCACCAGCTTGAACAATTATTTCTTCATCCGTATCCAGATTTTCAATAGCATCAAGTAAACGGTAAAATTTTTGACTTTGAGTTCCTAAAGTTACTAAAATCATTAATATATACCTCCCCAATATTTCGCGTTTGGATAATATTCAAGCATAGATTCCCATTGTACAACAAAAGTTGTTGCAACAGGGTAAACAAGCTTCCCAGATAAGGTTTTACCACGACTTTTAGCAAAACTTTCAATAAAAACAACTTTTTTACCAAATAATTTACCTAAATAACACATGGGTACTGAAGTATTTGCCCCAGTACTAACAATTACATCTGGTCTGAATTTTATAAAAGTGAAAATTGCATTAAAAGCATTTATAACATTAACGCAAAAATATTTAACAAAATTTTTCCCATTGCAATACTTAAAGAATTTAACATTGTATTTTTCTTTCAAATCTTGAGTTACATCAGTTTTTTCAGTAACTAGCAAATAATTATAATCATTAAATAGTTCTTTTAATTGTAGCATTTGAGTTAAATGTCCACCAACACTACAAATGAATATAACTTTCTTTTTCTTCATAGCATACACCTCGTATTATTTATATTATACCTTAAAATCTAAAATAAATAAATGGGTTATACGTAGATTGTAATAAAAATGCGATTGAAACAAGGAAAATAATAACTATCCATAAATCATAAACATAAGATAAAATTCCTTTTTCATTAGACATTTTTTTATATAAATTATTAATAAATGGTGCAGAACCAATAGCCGCTATTAACATGTAAGGTATGTAATTCAATAAGTCATAGTTATTTGCCAAGAATGAAATAAAATCACTAGATTTCAATGTGAAAATATTACCTAAAACAGCGAAAATTTCATTAACATTTTCTATTCTAAAGATAACCCAACCTACACAAATTAACACAAAAGCATATAACCATCTTATTAAACTAGGTAATTTTTCTAAATATTTATTTAAGAATAATTTTTCCAAAAGTAAAATTACCGCAAAATAAAGTCCCCATAATACAAAATTCCAACTTGCCCCATGCCATAAGCCAGTACAAGCCCATACAATTAAAATATTACGAATCCATTTCCATTTTGAAACTCTATTACCACCTAACGGTATATACACATAATCCCTAAACCAAGAAGAAAGTGAAATATGCCATCTACGCCAGAAATCGGTAATACTTTTAGATATGTAAGGATAATTAAAGTTTTCTAAGAAATCAAATCCTAACATTTTACCTAAACCTATAGCCATATCACTATACCCAGAAAAATCAAAATAAATTTGGAAAGTATATGCTAAAACACCAATTATTAAAATTAAAGCACCATATTCTCCAAGGCTACTACTATTAAAAATAGTATCAGCAATAATAGCAACGTTATTAGCTATTATAACCTTTTTACCTAGCCCAATAATAAATCTTCTAGCACCATCTGCAAATTTTTCTAATGTAACCTTTCTATCAGCAAGTTGTTTTTCAATAGTACTATATCTAACAATAGGCCCTGCAATAAGTTGCGGGAATAAAGCAATATATGCACCCATAGTAATAATATTTTTCTGAGCCGCTACTTTACCCCTATAAACATCAATCACATAAGAAACAGCTTGGAAAGTATAGAAACTAATACCAATAGGCAATAATATATCAACTGTATTTATATCTAACATTAATATTAAATTCAAATTTTCAACAGCAAAGTTTATGTATTTAAATCCAAATAATAAACCAAAATTAATAATAATCGCTATTATTAAAAATAATTTTGATCTTTTTTTATCTTTTTCAATTAATCTAGCCAAAATATAATTTATCAAAATTGAAAATATCATTAAAAAGACATATTTTGGTTCTCCCCAAGAATAGAAAAATAATGATGCAATTAAAAGAATTGAATTCTTTAATTTATCTTTCGAAATAAAGTATATTAGAAAAAATAAAGGTAAAAAAACAAAGATAAAAACTAAACTACTAAATACCATATCAAGTCCTCCTAAATTCCTAAGTCCTCATCAGCAAAATAAGTATAATTACCAATTATAAGTACTTTATCTATATTATTTTCCCTTATATATTCTTTATAATTAAATTTCTCACCATTTGCATTTTCATAATGTCTTAAATCAACTACATAAGTTTTATGAAAATGTGAGGCAATCAAATTATTGATTGGATTACTATATGAAGTTGCCATAATTAATAAATTTTCTCTATCTTTATTATCATAATAATCAAAAATAATTTCTCCACGATCATCACCATAAAATTTTCCATAATGACCAGTTAAAAGATCATTTTCAATTTTTCCATCAAAATAATTTTCTTGTCCTCCATATATATCTATTTTCTTATCTAAATATTCATTATGATCATCAAAATTAAATTTATATCCTTTAAAATCATCTTTAAAATTATATATTTGCGTATCCCTAGACATTGAACCTCTAAATTCCACATTAAAATCAACTAATTTCTCAGGCTTTAAAGGTTCTTCCTTTCCATCAAATAACATATTAATTATGGCTTTATAGCCTTCATAAGAACCATAATAATTCCAATGATGGTCTGTTTTGTAGAAATATTTTTTATAATCATTATAAGTATTAAAATGTAATTGAGTATGTGGGACACCATCTAAATATTTGCTAAAATCGTATATCTGCTCATTACTAGAAAAATTAAAATTGTTAGAATCGTTTAAAATATAATAATAAATAGGAGCATATTTTTGAACAGTTTTTGTTAACTTATTAATATCCTTTTCAAACTTTTTATCTTGTAATTCATCATATATAGCTGGTGAATATACCATTCTAGAATCACAATTATAAATAGAAAAATCTTTATTAACTTTAACATATCTATTTTTACAAATTTCTGGACTAATTTTAGTATAATCAACAAAATCTGTAATTGTATTCATATTTTTCTTGACAGTTTCACCAAAAACAAATTGATCAGCCAAAGCAGAATCAAATGTAGATTGGAATTCAGAACTTAAAAAAGTTTTTAAAGTAAAATGCGGAAAAAAAGTTAAATTCCTATTTTCAGTAGCAGAAGCAACCTTTTGATTTCTAACTAATGAACACATTCCTATTAATATTATAAAAAAACAGACACTCATAAAAATAAGGTTCCTTTTTTGTTCGAAATTCATTTTCTTTTTCTTCATAAAAACAACTCCTAACTTAAAAGCCCCTAATTCTTTTTCACAATATTTTTTATTTTACCATAAATACCAGCACCAAAACAATACAAATTATTAAAAAATTTAATTCTATTTTTTTGCATATTATTTATATTCATTTCAGAAATAAATAATTTCACATCCTTTTTAGCCACCCTTTGATCTTCTTTTTTTATTCTTGTAACTCTATAATTATTTAATTTTTTTATCATATGCTTATGTAAAAAAATAGAATCACTTTGTAAATTAATATTTTTCAAAATTTCACGAAAGTTTAAAATCAAATCATTAAATGTCTTATAATCTAATTTTTGCATAGTAGACTTGTTTTCACCTTCACGAAAACGTCTCCAATATAAATATTCTGGAAGTATCGCTATTTTCTTAGCGGCAAATAAAGCTGTAATTGTAAAAGAGTTATCTTCATGATAAGTATTGGATAAAAACTCAATATCCTTTATCACATCAGATTTATATATCTTACTACAAATAGATATACATTCTAATAATTCAGGATTGTGATAAATATCAGTAGTACATTTTTTATTAATAAATTTATCTGAATAATATCCATAGTCACCTTTACTATCAAATGAATTTAAACGAGCAACTACAATATCAGCATCTGTTTGTATTGCTTCATTATATAAAGAAGACATATTATTTTCATATAACATATCATCGCTATCTAAAAAGGCAATATATTCACCAGTTGCAGCTTTAATACCTTTATTTCTTGAAATAGCCTGACCGCTATTTTTAGAATTTATAATTAAATTAAAACCATATTTATCAACATACTTTTTAGCAACATCAACAGTATTATCAGTAGATTCATCATCAATCAAAATAACTTCAATATTATCAACCCCAAAATCCTGATTAACCACTGAATTTAAACATTCTTCTAAGTATTCCTCAACATTATACATAGGAATAATAAGACTAATTTTCTTCTTTTTTTTCATAAAACACCTACTTATCTAAAATATTTTCTATAGTTTCTACTATTTCTCTATTAGTGTCACTATAATCATAGAATAAAGCATTATATTGTAATGTTTTTACAAGTTTTTCATCTTCTAATACTTTTTTCAGCATCAAATATAATCCATTTTCTGAATTTTCAGTAATAAGGCCATTATAGCCATCATTAATAATAGTAGAAGTTGCAGATGTTTCAACAGCTAAAACTGGTTTATTTAAAATCAAGGCTTCACCCATAACTAAACCAAAAGGCTCACATCTAGCTGAAGAAATATACATATCTGCTCCTGCCATAAATTTATAAGGATTTATTTGATTCAAAGTAAAATGAACACAGTCTAATTTTAGATCATCTTTTAATGTAAATAAATTTTCTCTTTCTGGTCCATCACCAACGATAGTTAAAAAACTATCATTAAAAAGACCATCCTCTTTTAATCTAGAAACAACTTTTAACAACCTATCATAACCCTTGGCACTTGCTAAACGTCCTACAGATATAAAATTATATTTCTTATTAGATAATTTAACAGGTTCTCTACCCTGCTCTTTTATTTTTTTATCATCCATTATATTTTTTACAACTGTAATTTTATCTTCGAAACCATAGTGAGAAGAAAAACCATCAGCAGTTTCTTTTGAAACTGCAATTATATTTTCAAATGGTTCATAGACTGTATTAAATACTTTTCTATAATGTCTTGTAGGATCATTTTCAGCATAAGTAGAATGAAGCCAATGAATTTTTTTAGGTGTATCCCCAACAGATGTAAAAATTGCACAAAAACCATCTTTAAACGCTATTTCAACATCATAATTTTTAGAAAGAATTTTTTTACGTTCTTTAATTAATCTTTTTTTTATTAGTCCTGTTTTTAATAAAAACATAAGTCGTAATTTGTTAAATAGCAATCTTAAATTAAAATGTTTTTTAAAATAACTTAAAGGAATATCAAGTGTATCAAAAAAATTATTACCAAAAATAATATTAATTTTGTTATCAATTCTATCAACAATCATATTCCCATCATCATTAAATATAAGTAAATCGATTTCGTATTTATCAAGTGATAGATTATTTAAAATATCCTCAAGTACCATTGATACACCACCTGATTTTCTATCAGTAACAACAAATAGGATTTTTTTCATTTTTTCCACCTAATTTCTTATTATTTTTTTTAGCAAAGAAATTTTCTTTCTATAAAGTAACTCACAAACTATATGATATTTAAAAGGTTGTTTTTTATAATATTCATTTTTTCTCCATTTTGGAAATTTTTTATCCATAATGCTAATAATTTCATTTAAATTATTTTCATAATTATCAAAAGATATAAATCGAAGAGCTGCACCATGTAATAAATGCTGTATATAAATAAACTCCAATTCTGAATAATAGTTTTCTAAAGAATCATTGCTTTTAAAAATATCTAACAAATTATTCAAAGAAGGAAAAATATGTTCTAATTTTTCAGAGTAAACAGTTTGATTCATGGTACTACCCTGTCTCATTAAATAGTAATACAATTTATCATCAATAAAAGTTATTTTCTTTGCAAAAAGTCCATAAGCGGGCATCACTGCAATATCTTCATAAGCTTTTAATTTAGGAAAATATAACTTATTTTGTATAATAATATCCTTTTTTATAAGCTTAAAGCATGGACCTACTTGATTTAAAATATATTTTTTTATGGCATTAGAAGCATTTAATTCTTTAACCCTAGAATCAATGATTTTATCATCAAAAACCTCATAATTTTTAAAGCAAACAATATCTGCGCCAGTTTTAACAACTTGATTATATGTAATTTTCAAAGTATCTGCATCAATATAATCATCACTATCTACGAATATTACATATTCGCCTCTTGCTTTTTCTATACCTAAATTACGTGCGGATGCTTGTCCACCATTTTTCTTATTAATAACAACAATCTTTTCTGGATATTTTTCCGCATATTTATTTAAAATATCTAAACTGCTATCATTACTGCCGTCATTAACTAAAATAATTTCATAATCATCAAAAGTTTGATTAACTAAACTTTCTAACGATTTTTCTAAATATTCAGCGACATTATAAACTGGTACAATAATACTTATTTTCATAGTTCACCTCTAAACAACTGATACCATTTTTTACTAATATTTTCTGGATAAAAATTTTTTACAAATTCTTTAGCATGTTTTCCCATTTCTTCCCTCATTTTGTAATTATCACATAAATATTTTAATTTTTCAATATATATTTGCTCATTATCTAAAGGAACAATAAATCCTGTCTTACCATCTTTAACAAGTTCAGAGGAAGATACCCCATAATCAAATATAATAACTGGGACCCCACACTCATATGCTTCTAAAATAACCATAGGAAAACCTTCGTACCAAGAAGTTAAAGCAAAAACTGAACTATTTAGCAATGCTTTTTTCACATTATCAGTTCCACCCATTAGATGTATATTTTCATTAGTTTCAATATTTGAACTATCGCCAGTTCCATATATTTTCAAATGCCAATCTTCATTTTCTAATTTTGATTCGTTAAACATTTTAACCAATAATTCAGGTCTTTTAGGTTCAGCGAAACGTCCAATAAAAGAAATTGTTTTATTTTGTAAATCATTTATTTCACTACATTTAATTCTTACAGGATTATTGATAAACGTTCCATTTGTAAATCCCATTTTTTTGCTTTCTTTTTCAAAATTCGAAGAAAGCCAAACTATTTTTTTTACCTTATTATTATACTTTTTGATGATATCAGCAAATTTTTTGTTTTCAGCATAAAAACTAGTACTGGTGTGCAAATGCACAATTGTTTTATTTAACAATTCTTTAGGTACTAATGGTAATAATTCAAGATTGCTAACAATTATAAAATCAGGATTGATTTCATTAATTTTTTTAGAGTAAACATTATAATTTGATTTTTTATTTTTGTAATACTTAAAGCTTTTTTTTATATCACTAGGTATATTTTGAAATTTAAAATGGCATATATCATTAATCATTTGTTTATAAGATGCCCTTTTAGGTTCATTATCAATAACCTTTTTTTCATATGTATTAGTTTCTACGTATTCACCATTGCCTTTACTCCATAAGCAAAGAATAGCAGTATCATAACCATCTTTATTAAACTGAGTAGCTAATGTATCATTAACGGTTTCAATTCCACCGTATAGGTCATACCAAAGTTGTAAAAATAATATTTTCATATAATCCTCCTAAACTTGTTTTTTTCTTATAAATAATTCTTTTACTTTTCCAATAAAGAAAAATAACAAATCATCTTTTAAGAAGAATAAAATTCCAAAATAAATACCTATCCCACTAATTAATTGAATTACATTAGTTAAAGGTGAAGCACCTAAACAATAGCCAATTACAAATACAATAATACCCATTATAAACGCTGAAACAAAATATTTAAAGAATTTTCTTAATGTTCCACCAAAATCAAATGTTTTTCTTACCATAAAATACTGAATTATAAACACAAACGCCTCTGTAATTACAGTAGCTACAGCAGCACCTATTGCCCCATACCACGTAATTAAGAATAAATTTAACACAACATTTAAAACGCAACCTGCCACTACAGATAAAGTATAATCTTTATCACGATCCATAGATAATAAAAATTGCGTTCCCATAACATTAGTAAGTGAAATAAATACAATCACTATTGCCATAATGCTAAGTAAATATCCAACGGTTTTAAATTCTTCCGTCAAAAACCAAGGGATAAAATATATAGATACGGCTGAAACACCAAACGCTAAAGGTAATCCTAAAAATAAAGCAATTTTAAACGTTTTATTGGTTAAGCTTTTTGCTTTTTCCTCACCTTCTTTAGATTTAGAATTAACAATTCTAGGAAGCATAACCACTCCAATAGTAGTAGTTATAGATAAACACATAGTAATAAATTTATACGCTTGATTATAAAAAGCAACATCTCCAATATTAGAATATAAAAACCCAATCATAGTTTGTGTAAATATACTATATATCGAAGTTGCGATTTGTGGGAGAAACAACACAAAAGTTTTCTTAAAATGTTTATATGCATCTTTAATTTTAACCTTAACAAAATCGATATATTTATTAAGATTAATCCACATAACGATATTGCTGAAAAAAGCCATACCGATATTAATCCAAACATAGTCTATAATTTGACTAGGATTTTTTATTATTAAAAATATCAAAATAATAGTAGAAATTTTAACAACAAAATTTCTCAAAGTGATTTTTTTAAAATTTTCAATCCCATTATAAAACCAAGAAATATCAAAAAATGATGCTGCAATCATAAGTCCCTGTAACATAAATATTTCAAAATATTTATGATCAAACATTCTAAAAATAATATAAAATAATATCACAGAAACTAAAACATTTAATATTTGTAAAGTAAAAATTTCCCAAAATGTTTTAGATCTAGCTGCTCTATCATCGCTCACTTTTGCAATTTGCCTATTACCATAAAGGTTAAGACCAAGCATTCCAAAAAGTATAAACCAATAAACAATAGAATAAGTGTAATTATAAACACCTAAACTATCAGCGCCAAAATGGCGAGCCAAATATGGTGCAGTAATTAATGGTGTTAGAAAAGTTAAAATTTGATAAGCTACATTATATAAATAATTTACTGATACTTTACTTTTTTTCATTTTACAAACCTATTATAGAAATATTTACTAGTTAAAGGATTTAACATTAATGTATTATATATAGCAATTTTAGTCGGAAAAATTTCTTTTTCCTTATTAATTTTGTCACGGTGTTTTCGGCAAAGTTTTACAAGTCCATAAATTTGATCATTTTTTTCTTTTTTAGCTTCTTTGTTTTGCATATATTTAAACTCATTTAAAATAAATCTCAAATGATTAAACATATGACTATACATATATTTAGCATCAGTTCCTTTTATTTGTTTCATTGTAGACTCAAATACAGTAGTATGATAATCAAACACACGTGGATTAATATCTGTCATTGTATTTCCCGGTCTATCTACTAAGTAGAAAGCTAACGCTTCGTCAGTATAAACAAAACTTTCACAATTAGCTAAATACACGCTGTATAAAAGAAAATCAGTAAAACTAACTTTATTTGGAAAATCAATATGTTTAGCTTTTTCAGTTCTATAAAGTTTAGCATGTGGTGACGGAGTTAAAAACATAGCCTTTTCTACTCCATTACCCTTTGTATAAACAGTCATACTCTCAATATTTAAATTTATATCTTTAATCTTAGAATCATCATAAACTACTTCATCATTATCGCTATATACTAAGTTTTTAGCACCAACAACCAAATCAACTTTGTTTTCTTCAGCAGCATTATATAGTTTTTCAATCGCATCCTCAGCTAGCCAGTCATCTGGATCACATATCAAAAAATAATCTGTCTTAATATTTTCAATAGCATATTTTAAAACAGAACCATACCCTCCATTTTCTTTTTCAATACACTTTACCCTATTATCTTTTTCGGCATATTTTTTTATTACACCCACACTATTATCAGGTGAACCATCACTAATTGCCCATATTTCAATATTTTTAAAAGTTTGATTAGTTAAACTATCCAAACATTTAGATAAATATTGTTCTACATTATATATTGGAACAATAACACTAACTTTTGCCATTATATCTCTCCTTTAATTTGTTCATATAATTTTAGAGCCTCATCTATAACTAAGTCCATATTATAATATTTATATTGAGCTAATCGCCCAACTAAATATAAACTATTATATTTTTTACTTTTTTCTAAATACTTATTATATAAATTCATATTTTCTTCATTATTTATAGGATAATAAGGAATATCATTATTCATACGATTATAAGCCATAGGATATTCTCTCATAATAACCGTAAAATCTATTTCATCGCCATTTTCTATAGTCATATGTTTAAATTCTGTAATACGAGTAAATTTATCATCTTTTGTTGGGTAATTTACAGTACCTACTTTTTGATAATATTTATCATTTAAATTTTCAAATTCAAATTTTAAAGTTCTATAAGGTAAATCTCCATACTCATAATCAAAAAGTTCATCTAATGCACCTGTATATATAACTTTACCATCAAACATTTCGCCATTAAGATAAATCTTATCTTCAAATTTTAAAACATCAGAAGCCTTTGTATTTAGTTTTAAATCAATATTTTTATTATTTAGCATATTTTCAAATATTTTAGTATATCCGCCAATTGGCATACATTGAAATTTATCTTGGAAATACCTATCGTCTAGTGAAGTATAAACAGGAACTCTTGCAGTAACACTACCATCTATTTCATCAGGTTTTTGTCCCCATTGTTTCATAGTATAATATAAAAATACATTTTCATATACAAAATCTGCTAATTCACTAGTATCTGCATCACCATCTTTACGTAATTCTAAAATTGGTATTTTTTTATCTTTACCAAATTTATTAACTAAAACATCAATAAGTTTTGCACTTTTGTCTTCATCAAAACATTCCCTAATTGAAGTAAAATTAAAAGGAATTGGCACAATTTTATCTTTAACTTTACCAAGAACACGATGTTCATAATTAAACCAATCACCAAAGTTTTGCAAATAATTATAAACACGTTCATTATTCGTGTGAAATAAATGTGGGCCATATTCATGAACAATTATTCCATCATTGTTTTTATAATCATACATATTCCCACCAATATTATCTCTTTTATCAATAACTAAAACTTTTTTGTTAAGATCATTAGCTAATCTTTCTGCTACAGTAGCACCTGCAAATCCAGAACCAACTACTACAAAATCATATTTCATTAAAATCCCTCACCTTCTGCCCTGAATTATCTTTTACATTTCTTAAACATTATATCATTTTATATAGTAAAAAACAAGCAATTAAACCTGCTTGTTTTTTTCAAAACATTGATTTCACTTAATATCTTCATGGATTATATCACTGATTATATATCTTGGTCTCGCTTTAGTTTCACTATAAATTTTTCCAACGTATTCTCCAATCAGTCCGATTGATAACATTTGAATACCTGCAACTAACCAAATAGAACATACAATAAATGTCCACCCTGAAACAGCTTCTCCCATTAATTTTACAATTAAAGAATAAATTAAAATTAGTAAACTAATTATAAACATAATAATTCCAACATTTAAAACCATTCTAATTGGTTTCACACTAAAGGAAGTAACACCATCCCATGCAAAATGAAGCATTTTCTTTAATGGATATTTTGATTTGCCAGCAAATCTTTCATTTCTTTCATAATAAACAATTTCTGTTTTAAAACCAACAAGCGGAAATATTCCTCTTAAAAACAAATTAACTTCATGATATTTTTCAAGCTCTTCTAACACCTTTTTACTAGTCAAACGATAATCTGCATGATTAAAAACCACATCCGCACCCATAAACTTCATAATTTTATAAAATCCTTGCGCTGTTGTTCTTTTAAACCAGGTATCTTTTTTACGATTATTTCGAACTCCATAAACAATTTCAGCGCCATCATAATATTTATCAATCATTTCATCAATAGCATTAATATCATCTTGCAAATCAGCATCCATACTAATTACAATATCTGCATATTTTTTAGCGGTCATAAGACCTGCTAATAAAGCATTTTGATGACCACGATTACGAGACAAATGAACACCGCAAAACATTTTATCACTTTTACATGTATTTTCTATAATATTCCAAGTTTTATCTTTAGAACCATCGTCAACATACATAATCTTACTAACTTTAGAAATTTTATTATTAGAAATCAATTTTTTCATTTTTACCGCTAAACGTTTAGTTGTTTCATATATAACTTCTTCCTCATTGTAACATGGAATAACAACATATAAAGTTTTCATTCAGTATCCTCCTTAATTTAAAGTTTAAAAACAAATTTTATTATTTTAATTTTTAAAAATTCTTTTTAATACTATCGTACTATGATACACAAAAACTAATCAAAATACAATTATTATTTACAATAATACACACTAAATAAAATATTGTCAATTATTGTTCACCTCTTTCAAAAACACTTTTTTTCAAATATAAACTATCAATAAATTCAAAAAAACATTTCTCACGAAATGTTTTTTTATTAAGCTTTTAATCAAATATATCATAACCAAAATCTAAATCAACTGTATTTTCAGTTATTCCAGGATATTTACCTAAAGACGAAAATTGTCAATATTTATATGGACTTAGTCCATAAGAACTTTTATATTTATCAAAATTATCAAGCACTGTACTATAATAGTTTCCACCAGTCCAATGTGCAAGCCAAATAGGATATTTATCTGATAATTTTTTACCATCTAAGAAATTATTAAGCCAATATATATTTGCATAAATTCCACAATGATAATCATTCGGAATAATTGCCTCACAAAAAGTTCCAGCTATTTCAGTCAAAACTTCTTTACCTAAATACAAGAGTCCACTATATTCTATATCATAAAACACAGGTAAACCAAGTTCCTTCCCACCTAACCATTCAATAACATATTCCGCTTCCTTTTTAGCCTCATTTAAATTAGTTGCAAAGCCATAAATATAAACACCGACTAGGATATCATAATTAGTTGCATTTTTATACTAATCTTCAAATTTTACATCTTTTCCAAGATCCCCAAGACCTCTACCAACCCTCATAATAATAAAATGTGGATTTCCTTTATATAATAAATTCCAATTAACATTACCTTGCCATTTAGAAATATCTATTCCGTTATAAGTTTTAACACCTCCATAAGAGACCAAGTTAAATTACTGAGCTTTAGTTTCATTAGAAGATAAAGTCCCAATATTAGTACCATTAT
>Ga0137297_10939_pt1 | contig 18815 bp, 13 predicted proteins | sample RamsorincwithD2O_FD_97191 | JGI IMG/M metagenome (GOLD analysis project Ga0137297, IMG submission 97191) | Mouse cecal microbial communities from Vienna, Austria - Mucin amended with D2O | ecosystem: Host-associated > Mammals > Digestive system > Large intestine > Cecum | place: Austria: Vienna... | reverse complement strand
TGGAGAAGATGCATCCTCAATCCGTTAAGTTTATTCAACTAATGCCTGTTGGACGTCTGTCCCCTTCTGATATTAAGGAAACTTATCAGCCTGAAGCCTTTTTGAAACTGGTTAACGAAATGAAGGACGAAAACGATTATAAATTTTCTGTTTCCGTTAACTGTGCACTTAAAACAAAAGCAAATGCTATTGAAAAGGAAGCACGTCCTTGTCCTATGCTTGAAGAAAAGCTTGGGATTGACAGCAACGGCAATGTGTTTGCCTGCATGTGGGCCGCTTATTTGAAGGGATATTCTGCCCCTACCGAAAATCCTTTCTATCTAGGCAATTTACTTACAAATTCTCTCTACGAGATTTTAAAAAATACATACCCGAAGATCAAAGAGTTAAAAGAAAGGTATCCCAAAGGCTGCCCAGTATGCTGTGTTGCTGAGGAAACCTTAAAATCTGGAAACCAACAAGAATCAGCAAAATAACAAAAAAGCAAATATTATTTAAGTGAGGATAAACAAAATGAATGAAGCATATCAAATGGTCAAACATTTTCAGAAAACCGCCGGACAGCCCGTATCCGAATTTCCACAGCAATTAAGCAAAGAACGGGTGTCGCTTCGTGCGAAGTGGATACTAGGCGAACTGAATGAATTTATGTCGGCATCAAATAGGGAAGATCAAGCCGATGCACTGACTGATATCTTATATTATTTGATTGGTGCCTATGTAGAAATGGGAATCAGACCAGACCCTCTGTTTCGGATTGTACATGATTCCAATATGAAGAAAATAAACTCACCCGACGGTATCACCAAAGACGAAACCGGAAAAGTCCTGAAACCCTCTGATTGGAAACACCCAAATGACGAAATAAAGGAAGCAATCCACCTTATGGAGATACTTGCTCAATAGACTTTTTCTGTGGATGGTGCCTTTTCAGAAGAATCTTCCTGAAGAGGCACCATTTGATACCACACCAGATAGCCGTCCCTGTGCCTTTATCCCAATGTCTTCAAATACGCCATAAAATTCTCCTTGTTTTCCTTGGCGTTGGTCGTCGGTCGTCCGAGATTATCCCTGGCGCCAATCGAACATTTCACCTCAATCAGGCAAAGCCTGTCCGCCTGTCTGGCCTCCAGCAACGCCTGATCCAGATCATCAGGGCAATCCACAGAATATACCGCGGAATATCCGCAGGCCCTGGCAATGCCCGGCACATCGATTTTTCCAGCCACGGACGGCATACCCCCAACGGTTTCATGGGCGCCGTTATTGATCACGACATGAACCAGATTGCGGGGCGCGTGAGCGCCGATTACCGCCATTGCTCCCATGTGCATCAGCACTGCCCCATCCCCGTCGATGCACCAGATTTTTGTTCCCGGCTTGTGTGACGCAATCCCGAAAGCAATAGAAGAACTGTGTCCCATAGACCCCACCGTCAGGAAATCATATTTATGGCTTTCACCATTTGCCGCCCGGATCTCAAACAGCTCGCGGCTTGCTTTTCCAGTAGTTGAGACAATTGGGGCTTCTCCGGCAACCCGGACAATACGCCGGATGATATCCTCGCGAGCCATCGTATAACCGTTTTGATACCTCACTGGTCCGTTGTAAGTAAGAGCACCCTTCCGTATGAGAAAAGCGATGGATTTCCCGCTATTCAGACACGGCCGGAAACCCTCCATGGCCTGCAACGTCTCTTCCTTTGTTGTCTCCTTTGAAAGGACAAAGGGAGCGATATCCATATCCTCTAGGAGCTTCACTGTCACCTGCCCTTGATAGATATGCTGGGGTTCATCATGTACACCCGGTTCACCACGCCAGCCAATGACAAAAATTACGGGAATCGCATAAACCTTGTCATTTAAAAGAGAGGCAATAGGATTGATGATATTCCCTTCCCCACTGTTCTGCATGTAAACCACGGGGATTTTTCCGGTTGCCAAGTGGTATCCGGCAGCGATAGCCGTGCAGTTCCCTTCATTTGCCGCGATGATATGGTGACGGGTATCAATCCCGTATGTATACATTAGATAGTTACAAAGAGCTTTTAACTGGGAATCTGGGACTCCCGTATAAAAATCCGCATGCAGAATCTCTGTGAAATCTTCTACCTTCATAAATTTATCTTTCCTTTCACTTCGCTCAAAGCACTAACAAGACATGAAAGAGTGTAGTCAAAAATCCACATTATTTTTCACTCTTACCTCCTCCATGCTCCCTGGCACAATCGGCCAGAACAAGTTGAATCCCCGACGGCGGCCGCCACTACATATCTGAATGATCCGGACTTTCCTGCCCATAACCCTGGTTCTCCTGGTTCTCCTGGTTCTCCTGCTTCTCGGATCGGACAATCCTCCCATACATCCCTTGTAATATGCCTGCAGTCAACGCGATAGGGCTGTTTTTCAGCCTCAGCGGATTCACCGAACAGGTCAGGCTCTTGATGTCCGCTTCCCGACTGGCCGAAACCGGGCATCGGATATCCAGGGTATCCAACAATCTGCGGTACCATGACGAGCTGATCATCCCCTCAATCTCACCAAATGTGCTATTCAAATATTCCGCGCCCCGGATATCAGAACAGTCCTGGATATGGCTGCGCATATAGTCCCAAACCTCCGGCAGACAGACGGCAACCGCATGCCCATGTGGCAGCCCATATAAAGAAGTGAGCCCATAACTCATGGCGTGGGCAGCCGTTGTCGCAGTAAGGTTAATCGCTTTTCCAGAAAAATTGGCCGCCTCCAGGATGATTCCGGCAGCATCCAGATCCCCTCCCAGATAGACCTGCCACTGGTCACGAATGCCCACAATGGCTTTTTTTGAATATCCTATACTCTCCTCCGTGGAATGAACAGACCACCAGGATTCGACCGCCTGACAGAGGGCATCCAGCATGGTGCATTTCTTCTGGTATGGTGAGAGACTCTCCAACAGTTCCGGAATCAGAACCGCATAATCAGGCAGGATGCTGTCATGGGAAATGGACTGTTTTTGTCCTTTATAATACAAGACGGCATGTCTGGTCGATTCGCTGCCGGTCCCAGCTGTCGTCGGAACCGCGACCAGATGGACACCGGTATCCGTCCGGTCTTGAAACAGATAATTTCTGCCTGAATCCATCTGGCAAAAAAGCTTGATGCACTTGGCAACATCTATGGCACTCCCTCCGCCCACAGCGACGATGGCATCACAGCGTTCCCGGTTGAACAGCTCGACGCCTTTCACAGCATCCTCGTACAAGGGATTCGGTGAAAAATCCGTGAAATCCACATGAGGCGCCGGATCCAGAAGCTCCTTTATTCGGCACTGTTCATAGGAATGGCCATGGACCAATAGGATTTTCCGGTATTGTTTTGTTATGTACGATAACTTTTCCGCTCCTTTTAAAACCATATGACCACTACTCCTCCGGAATCAGACGGATGATATCTTTGATCGGCATGCATAGGTCGTCGCATTCCTTCGCCCGATGGTTGGTCAGGATCGATCTGGCCGCGTTCTGCATCGCCGGGAAGCCTGCCCGGGTCAGCTGGTTGGCGTAAATGATAATATTCACCCCGCGTTTTTTGAATTCCTCCTCGGTTACGGTATTGAAAGACGATGGTACGACCACAAGGGGCGTGACAGCATCCCTTTCCCGGAACTTCCCAACGAATTCGAAAATCTCATCTGCTACCTTCTTCCGGCTGTGGATCATTATGGCATCCGCCCCCGCGGCAGTAAAAGCAAATGCGCGTTTCAGGGCGTCTTCCATGCCCTGCTCCAGGATCAGGCTTTCGATGCGGGCACAAATCATGAAGTCCCGCGTCTGCTGTGCCTTTTTCCCTGCCGTGATTTTGGCTGAAAAATTTTCTATGCTGTCCTGGGTCTGCTCCACCTCTGTGCCGAAGAGGCTGTTTTTCTTCAGCCCGATCTTGTCCTCGATGATGACCATAGAAACACCCATACGTTCCAGGCTCCGCACGGTATATACGAAATGTTCCGCCAGACCACCAGTATCCCCATCAAATATGATCGGCTTGGTCGTAACTTCGCAGATATCATTAATTGTACGAAAACGGCTGGTCATATCCACCAGCTCAATATCAGGCTTTGCTTTCGCCGTGGAGTCGCAAAGCGATGAAATCCACATCGCATCAAACTGGCGGAGTCCTCCCTTCTGTTCAACCACTGTATTCTCGACAAGCAGTCCGGTAATCCCACTGTGCGCTTCCATCGCAGTGATGGTCCCTTTCATGGCCAGTTCTTTTTTCAGTCTGCCGCGCCGGAAATCCGGTGTGGAGAGTTCCATCCTGGTACGTTTTTCCAGTTCTTCATAGGGTTCCCCATGGGAATAAGGGTACTCAATCAGCTGGCCTCCGTAAGAAGCCAATACAGAACATACCTCATCCCGGACCGGCTTCTGGAAGCCGGTCCTCCAGTCATCACCGTGCACCACATAGGCGGGCCTGAGCATTTCCAGGTTCTCTTTGTAGCTGAGAGTCTTCTGCTCTACCACCTGACAGACCCCTGAAATGTTCTCATACAAGTTTTTCCTCTCGTCAAACGGCAATAAGGGGAACCTTTTGTATGAGGTCACCGCTTCATCCGATAGGGCGCCAATCACGAGTCTGCCCAGTTTTTTCGCCTTTTTGATGATCGCGATGTGCCCGCTGTGGATGATATCAGTAGAGAAACACATATAGACCTTGCGGTTTTTTATGGCGTTCAGCTTCTCCGTGACAGCTTTCAGATCATTCGGCGTGTCGATTTCCGAGCATAGCTTGTCCCGGACATCAACTGCATAAAGGGCGCACTGGCCGGAAATCTTGTTGAACGCTTTTTCTGCGTAGCATTTGCAGTCGCCGGATTCACAGAAGCGGATGATTTCATCCAGCCATAGGCTCCATTCTTTCCTTTTCAGTATATAGAGAGGCTGTGCCTCCATGGCCTCATGGAAAAATTCTATACCGATTTTTTCAATCCTTCCGTCATGGACAACAGCCTTGAAATCCTTGTCCGGAAGGGTGGCGACAGAGCTCACTTTCATACAGCTCTTCCCACATGAAAGCAGGTCATCGATCACGGACGGCTCAAACACCAGGTCGCCATGCATGAGCAGTATATCATCGTCCAGATATTCCCTTGCGCAATAGATGGAGTAGATATAGTTCGTCTCCTCATAGTTGGGATTCCTGACAAATGTAATGTGCAATGGAAGGGCCAGGGAATCACAGTAGTTCATCAGGATGTCGTCCCCGTACCCGGTTGTCATCACGACCTCCGTGATGCCAGTCTCCGCAATCAGCATAAGCTGCCTGCTCAGGATGGTTTCGGACGCAGAGAGTTCTGTCATGCATTTGGGATGCTCTGAGGACAACGCGCCCATACGGTGTCCCAGGCCTGAATTCAAAATCAGTGCTATCATAGTTTGTTTATCCTTTCCGTTCTATTGTTCTTATCTGAGTCTGACAATCCGGTTTTCCCCACCTATCCGTCTCCATACTCTAACCACTGGAAACTGTTTGCTGGTATCTTATTTACCAAACTTCTGCCAGATACATCTTCACTCTTTGGAGAAATGGAGCTTAGGCAGAGCAGGATGAAGGGATTGTATCTAAGAGTGATAAGCTCTGGTTCTGAAATAGAATCTATGAGAATCACCGCCAGAATCCAGCATAAGTAATACTGCTTCTCCCGGAATGCTCTTACCATCAAAAAAGAAAATCCGAGCAGTGAGAGGCAGAGAAAGACCATCCCATATTGTAAAGCAATCTGTAGATAAGAACTATCCACGTAATTATAGCCCTCGATTTTTGAGAAAACGCTTTTTATGTTGTGTCCTATCCATTCAATCCTTTGTCCAAGCAAGACGAATCCATACTGTTTGATTGCAGTATTTCCCAATTTCAGTCGACCTGACAATAAGGTATTCACCTTTTCCCAAATGGGATTGGATGGAGTATAAGCCATGTGGCACCATATGGAAAATACTGCACAGACCCATGGCAGAAATGGAAACAATTTCCCACCACCTGCTCTTTCCACATGTGCAATATTGACCCGTCCGTAAACAAACTGAAAAAAAGTCATAAACGTCAATGGCGCTACAAACATCAACCTTGCGCCGGTCATCTTGAATATCCAGAGATTAACCAGCATTAAAAGAACATACTTATAAAAAGGAATCCTGCCATCCTTCAAGAACATGTATTCCAGAAGGATGAAAAAAAACAAAACAGGGGCAAGTGAAGTCCATTGGAATCCAAGATAATGCCTCGTGCGGAAACTTTCTATTCTTATGTAGTCTTCCACGATGCCTATTTGTGAGCACAGCACCGTAAATAACAGAACAAATACTTGAATCTTTAAAATGCAACGTACCAATCGTTTGGCAGAAACATCCTTTGCCGCCCAAAAGACCAGCAAATTTAAAAAAACCTCCTTCTCCGAACTTTTTGCCATACTTATTAAAACTATCAGCAGTATGCCACATATAATGAAAAGGAATCCTTTTTTTATATGAGCGCTATGCAGAATAATCTTGTATAGGAACAACAAGTAGGAAAAATACCGCATTGCTTTCAGTATCCATAGGAGCATAGTCATAGAGTCATCCGCGCTGTAAGCCCAGGCTGTCAGCTGAAATACTGATGAAAATATATACAAGCCAAAAGCAATATAAAATATGGATTCTATCGTTATCACGCCAGAAAACTTTTTAAACTTCATCATAAATCCTCTTTTCTCTCTACGGTCTATACAAAAAAACACGTCACTGGCGCATCCTCTTGCATACTATGGCATATAGAAAACGATTCACCGGCACGTTTTCCCGTACACTTAGGCATCCAAAACGCATTATCAGGCCTTCATTTGATATCTTTTTTCAGTACCTTCATGACGGCCTCTGCAAGATAACTGTTTTTCAATATCAGCAATATTCCGAAGTAACAGAGCACTGAAAAGAATACAGTCAGGAACATCGTTATTGCATAATGCAGTGGCAGTTCCCGCAAGGCAAACGCAAGAACAGGTATGGGAGCAGCGGCTGCCCAGTATTGCCAGAAGCTTCGGAACACTTTTTTCATATCAAAAAACCTATTCGCGTTGATCAGGCACACCATGGCCACTGCCGACTCCGCGGCCAACGTGCCGATAGCCGCCCCATCCTCCGCAAAACGTGGAATCAGAAAACTATTACAGATAAAATTTGTAACTGCTCCTGTCATGGTCGATGCCAGAATCAGCTTTTCTTTTTTCATGGGGATAAAGGTCTGCGTATTGGTTGCGTAGCTGAACGGGATCAGAATGACGATCGGCGTCATCACTCGCATAGTATGGGCCGCAGTAGCGAAATCTCTGCCACTTAATAGCTGAATGATCCCACCGCTCAGAATGAAAATACCGACAGCGCAGGGGACAGACAGCATAAAAGTGAAATTATATGCTTTCTCCACCAGTGTTTCTACTTTTCTGTAATCGTGATGTCCGACATAATAGGAGAGACGGGGGATCAGCACCACCGCTATTGCCATGATCATAGAATTAACCGTCTTGTTTACCCTGACCGCCGCCGTATATTTACCGACTGCTGTGTCTCCCTGAAGAAACCCCAACATTGTTGTGTCCAGCACCGTATAGAGTTCTATTGAAACTGCCATCGCGAAAAGCCACAAAAGCGGCTTCAAATGTTTTTTGATGTTGTAACTGTTATATTTTTTTAGGTTGATATACTTTCTTGCGTTAATGAAGTTCAGCACATAGGAACCTGAAGTCGCAGTGAGGGTGACTACTGCGTACCTGACTACGTCCTTTGGTTCCCTAACAAAAAGGAACATGGCTATCAGCGCAATCAGCTGAAATAACATTGTGCGGACCGCTATATACTTGTATTCCTCCCGCGCCTGATAGAGCCATTCCATCCCCATGCCCTTGAGGACTATTTCAAGGCTGTTGACAAGCAACAAGAGCCTATATACCTGCAGTTTCGTTATTGTCACCATGGCTATAACAAGCAGCCCATAGGCTATGACCGTCGTTACTGCATTAATAGTAAGCATCTCATGGCAGAATTGACTGAACCGTTCTGGATCGTCGCGGAGTTTTGCGCCTTCCCGGGTACCATAATAGGTCATGCCCAGCAAGGCAATCATCGTAAAATAACTAATGAACGATCTGGCAAAACTGACTGCTCCAACACCCTCCACCCCGAGTATCCTCGCAGAATATACGAAGGTGATGACCGGGAACAGAATACCCAGGCCTGTTTTGAGCATGTTGAATATGGAATTACTTAGCAGTGACTTATGTTCTCTCATTTTCTTTTACAAATCTCCTGCCGCTGTGGCTGTCTCTTAATTCCGGTATCTAAACCTTTTTAATCATGCAATACAAGAAATATAGAATCTGAATTGCCCCTGCCCCCGGAAGCCGCAGAGTGTATTTAAAGGCGATTTGCCTATATGTCAAAATGGCATTGCTCTTTCTGAATATGACGCGGTGCACCAGAGGTTTTTGTTTATACTCACGGATCCATTTTGCTTTATTTGCATAGGAGGCGGTATTCTCCGGATGTAAAAAATACGTTTTAAAGGCTTGCATGACCATTAAAAGCGCCCTGGCATATAGGACATCATCATCCACTTTGACATGGTTTTCCTCATTGTATTTCCACATGGCAGCTACATAGTCGTAAGATGTCTGTATGACTTCCGGATGAAACCTATGCATGGCCCCAGTAGGAACCGCATACCTATAGTGGTATCCAATATACGGACAGCAACGGACGGATCTGACTATATCTAAGATCTTCATTTGAAATAGTGTATCCATGCCTGGTTCAATGTGGGGTAAAAAAAGCAGGCTATGCGTGCGAAACATGTCAACCCGGTATAATTTCCCCCAGGTCGTTCCAAGATTAATTCCGTTTCGCATTTTGTCCCTGCAGGCATTTGCCGCCAGTATTTTGGAAATCAAAAGCCGGCGAAATTCCGGCGTTTCGTCCTCAAAAGTCTTGTCAAAGTGCCGTTCGGTCCTTTGCTCCTTTGGCCCTTCCTCGATATAGCCTCCGCTGAAAACAATATCTATGCTTTCCGGCAATGTACAGTCCATCAGGTTTTCCAGATAGTCAGGGGCGACCCAGTCATCCGAATCGATAAAGGTCAACCATTCCCCCCGGGCTTCGCGGATACCAAGGTTACGGGACACTCCCACGCCTTCGTTTTTCTTATGGATCACACGTATCCGCTTATCTTTCTGGGCATATTCGTCACAGATCTTCCCGCTCTCATCCGTCGAACTGTTATCGATGATGATGGTTTCAAAATTGTGATATGTCTGTGAAATAATGCTGTCGAGGCATTGACCGATATATGCTTCCACGTTGTATACTGGTATAATTACCGAAATCTTTGGACCCATATCTTCCTCCAAATCTGAATGGCGATTCCCCCTACACTAAATTCTTCAACGATATAATATGTTTACATTTTCGTTCACTTTCCGGAGGCAGCATCATATAATCACCATATTCCTGGGCTAATATCTTTTTTGCCTTTTCCGGTATCCGGAATTCTGTATCTTCAAACTGCACCATTTTCCCCTCGCCATACCACCTTTTAGGACATATCGCTCTTGTCCCATATTCAGAAGCATAGTTAATTGTCATTTCTGATTTGCTGTACGGATAGATTTTAGCGGTATCATCATATTTTTTAAGGAGTCTTTTGGTATTCAGCTTATCCAGCCTTATACATCTTATAAGGAAGATACCGGCTTTTTTCCACCAGGCAAGCTTTCGGTCTGTGCTGATGTGTGTGCAAAGAGAACATCGTACAAGCTTATGCAAAAAAAGCATCCTCAACAAATGAAGCCTCTGTTGTATTTTATTTTTGGGGAGTCCATCCAATGGACCAATATCAATCCAGACCGGGAGTATCTTTTCATCCTTTTCGGCCACGGTTTTCCATGTTACCGTATATCTATTGTCACAAGGATGAATAAAAAAAGTCATATCTTTCTCATTTGTATTTGAGTTCTGAAAATATTTTAATCCCATATATTCAGGCAGTTCTGTTTTAGCGAGTCTTATAAATTTTTCATAATCTTCCCTTGGGATAACGACGTCAATATCATCATCCCAGGGAATAAAACCCGCATGCCGGACAGCCCCTAACAAAGTCCCTTCTGCCAGATAGTATTTCAGTCCATGGGTATCACAGATTGAAGCTACCACCTTTAAAATATCAAGTTCTATCATTTGAAGTTTTCTTAATTCCTGATTTTCTATATTCATCTATATCTGTCTCCATCAATTTTTTAACCTGCAAAAGGTTAATTCTTCATGCCATGAAAACTCCTGATCTGATCACATCGGCGAAGCCATACCAGGAATTTATAATATGGCAAATCCACATAAAAGCATTCCCGCATAAACCCTGTCTTCCAGGCAGTATTAGAAAAATCTTTTATTAGTTTATGCGGTTTCGTTAAATACGTCCAAAAGCGTTTTGTCTTATAGGAATATACCGCTCCGGATTCTGTATAATGGAATGTGTTAATGAATCCAAGGGACTCCTTATTCGGTCGTATCCCAAACCGAAAATAGCTTGCCAGAGTCATTTGCGGAGTGATATGTATCATCTCTTTTATACTGGAATCCTGAAATGCGTCAATAAAATCAAGTGCCGCATCCTGCAGGACCTGTATTTTACAGATATCTGAACCGGAAAACTCAAGCGGATCCATACATGGGACGATGTTTCCATCTTTATCTGCATAATGGGTTGTGGAGCCTTCATCAGGCATAAATAGTAATTCACATGCCATCCGGCTTACAGAAACTATGTATCCCCATTCTTCCTTGTGCGCTTTATCAAACCAATATCCAACTTTAGGATCACGGGAAAAAGATTGCTGTTTATTGTCCTCCAATACTCCAACATAACAACCTTTTATCTGAATTTTTTTTTCAGGCATATTGGCACTACAAAATCTACTGAGGTAGTGCAGGGTCGTCCCCCGCCAGCCTATATCAACTGCCAATACATTGCCATAAATATTGTTCTGTTCCAAGTATCCCCGAAGGTATTCTTTTTGGTGTATAGCTTTTTCATGTATAGCATCTTTTAATATCCCTAAAACATCTGGGGAAACATTTGCAACGGATGTATGTGGTGTATATCCGAATTTTTCTAATTGTTTCCACACATGATTGCTATTTAGTCTTAAAAGTTCTAATAATCCATTCAAATCTTCATTTCTCTTAACCGGCAATATATGTAACAAATCTGAAAGTGTTTCAGCCCCCAAAAGTTCCGGATAAGCAACACTTCTTCTGGATGTCCTTAAATAGCCTACTGGAACCGGAGATTGAGGAAACATCCGTTCATATGCTTTTTTTAACATCATTCCTTCCCGGGCCATAAATGTGAGACAGTCTGGCTTTTCTTCCTGAACTATTTCGTTAAGCCATCTTGAGAAACCAAATAAAACGGGCCCTAAAACGCTATATCCTAATATATAAGAAAAATCGTTGATCCCTCTAAGTTGATTATTGCAGAAAGATTGCAAAGCCGTATAACCCAGCCACTCCGGCTCATTCAATTCACCAGAATTTTTACGGTCAAAAAAAATAGTTCTCCGCCTGTTTTCAAGCAAAATTGATTTCAAATGGTATTGCCCGGACCTTAAATAATCTGATTTGATCGAATCACCAATATGCAGGATAGTCTGCGGTGAAAGGTGTTCTGAGGCTAAAAATAATTTGTATAATTCACCATTTCTTTTTGTTGCACCTGTGTTTGATGATACATAAAGTCCTGTCCAGTCGAAATATCCGCATTTATGAAGAAGCTCCGTAATCGTTTCTTTACTCAGGTACATATCAGAGAGAATATAGATTTTCTTTTTCTGTCGGATACATTCTTCATAAACAAGTCTCATGTCTTTTCTGGGTTCTATAAACAGAAATTCACATTGTTTTTCCAATTCCAAAAAAGTACTGCAGTTCTGACCGGTAAGGGCTTCTAATGAAGCGTATATCTCAGCCAGGGTAATCTCCCGCTGGACATTTTGTCGGGCTTTTTTTTCCGCCTCTATACGTTTTCCTTTAAAATCAAAAGGAATATCCCCAAATTTTTTATGATATAAGATTTCAACATATGAAAATATATCTGTCGGATCCATCACATTTCTTGTCACTAATGTATCAAACATATCAAATGATACAACAGCGAAATCACGGATTATATTTTTGATTTTCGCCGGATCAGAGCTAAAATAACGCCATACTATTTCTTTCACCTGACGTTTCATAAACACTTTCTCCTATTACAGCTGAGCAGTCCGAGGCATTCTATTTTATGGTTCATTCCCTGTCTACGCCACCTTTTCCGCCTCAATGGCTCTTTCAATCAGCAGGTTCTTATAACTCTCAGGCAGTTCATGAAAGTATGCACTCATTCCCCATACCCTCACAATCAATCCCGGATACCTTTCAGGATGTTCCTTTGCATCGATCAGCGTCTTGCTGTCCATGATGTTCATCTGCATCTCGAAAAAACCCTGCCGGATCGCAAGCATCATGAACGCAACAAACTTGTCCTTATTTTTCTGCAGAAAATCGGGGCTGACAAAGAAATCGTCCACGTTTCCATTAAATCTTTGGCAGTTATAATCCAGCTGCCCGGAAAAATTCACCAATTCCGTATAACCTGCCCCCATGCACGAAATATGCGTACTATATGGATCCCCAGCTTTCCTGCCTGAGTAATCTCCCGGCATTTTTTTACAAGCTGCATTATACCCAGGGGACGACAAGCCAAACTTTATTGTCCCGCCAAACATATTCTTAAACCGGACGGCTATGTCCGACTGGCTCCTGGTGATCCGGTTGACAAGTATCAGGACTTCCTCATTTTCATGTCCATAATGCCTGTTCTCACGGCAGAATTCCACCAGTCCGTCAGCACCTTTAAAATCCTTCTTCCTGAATTCAGCTAACTGCTCCAAACTGTATTTTCCCTTTTCAAATACAAGTTCCCGGATGTTAAGCAAACTGTCCACCACATTGGCCAGAGCAACCGTAGTCACGCCATAGTTATTATATTTCGCCCCGCCCTCTGATAGATCTTTTCTCCTTTCATTGCAGTCATCTGTAAGGAACGACACCAACGGATCTTTTGCCCATTTCTGTCCCTTGATCCCCTTCAAAAACTTCTTAAATGTTTCCTCGTTCAGATGAATATACCTCTCTAGCATGTCATCAAAGGAGCCTATCCCTGCTGTATCCTCCATCAATTTACCAAATGCTATGGAAAAGTCATACGTGGCCATATTATTTTGTTCAAATGATTTCCCCACAATATAGGGTTCCCAGCAGGCCGACACACAGTAGCTGTACGCATCTTCCCTGGCATATCCAAAATCCAAGAGGAGCGGGATAACCACATCATCATTAGCAAACATCGGGCTCCCCGTGGCAGACTGCAGACATTCTACCGCTATCTTCATCAGCTCCCGCGGCATAGAACTGCATACACGGAGGATCGTCTTGGGATCAGGGACATTTGCCCTCGCCTGCGCCCGCATGATTTGTTCCGTCAGCCTGCTGCAGAAATATGTCCCATCTTCCTTCAGCCCGCCCAGGACGATGATCTGTCCGATGTCTCCTGCAAGCGCATCCGCTTTATAGTAAGAATACCCGGACAGCTTTGTATAGAAATCATCCAGCAGCTTGTCCACATCCGCTTCCGTTATCCTTCCTGATCTGATATCCTCCTGGTAATAGGGATCCAGATACCAGTCCATATGGCCGAGGCCATTCAGGCGGTGGCGGGTCTGCCACATGACCTGGTTAAAGAACAGAACCCGCTGGAGGGCTTCTTCAAAGCCCTGCGCGGGCTTCTCCAGCATATTCTCAAATTCAGCGGCTCTCTTTTCTTTTTCCGGATGTTTCGAGGCTTTCAGAGCGATGACGATCCGGCCAACCAGACCCTGCAGCCCTTCCGCTATCAGCTGGATCTGTTTGCCATACGCATCATCGACAGCCACATCCTTGAGGCGCTCATGAAAACCCTGTACCAGCAGTTTTTCATAATCTATGGTCATGTTGTTGAAAACATTGCCTGGAAGCGCAATCGTCTTATGCTCATCAATGAAGTAAACAAACCCGCTCTCAGGTATCGTAATTTCTATCTTCCCAAGCAGCGCTTTGATATCCCCGCCGACAGTACGCGGGGGGTGCCCCTTTATCCGACGGATGTTCCTATATGCAGAAAGGACATGCCTGGCAAGATCAGCCTTCCCTTTTTCATCCGCCAGATGCTTTTTGGCGAACGGATAGATATAATTGACCCGCCATAGGTCATTTTTTATTACAGACTTTAAACCCATGCTATCCCCCAGTCCTTACAGATTAAGCGTCTTCAGCAGAACATTGCACTCGTAAACGTCATCCACCTGAAGCGTCCTTACACCTGTTTCCCTGATATTTGCCTCGGCTCCTGCCTCCGTCTCATTCCCGACAAAGGCCACATCTTCCGTCTTCAGTCCATGCTTTTTCATGATTTCCAGAAGCATAGCTTTCTTGTCGTATGCTTTCGCCATAATGTCAATCGACGTGTGCCCGGAGATTCGTGCCTCATACGGGCCTCCGAAAACTTCCAGCACAGCCTGCGCTTTACGCAGGCATGCTTCCCTATTCACCAAAGGCTTGATCGTGATGACGCAGCCCCCGCCGCGGATCTTCACTTTCCCCTTAAAAGCGGGCACTTTCTCAAGCTCATCGGCCACTACCGGATCCATCACATACTTCTGTGACAGCACGTCTGTCCTGTAATCCCCGGAAGTAAAATGTATATTGCCGAAATCAGAATAAATATCCACAACGGCATCCTTATGGTAAAGATATCTGAAAGCATCCCTTACATGTTCATAGCTGTTTCCGGAATGAACCATACCATGGAACAAGTTCATATTCTCTGTCCCGACCGCCTTACCGCGGCTGTTCGCCCTTTCATCCCACAGCGTCCCGTCCAAATCATAGATGTAGGTTCCCAGGAACCCGGTGACATGGAAATAATCTTTCATCAGGAGTCCGACCAGCTTCACTGGGTTGTGTTTTCCCTTTTCCCCACTGATGTGTCCGCTGATACTCCTTATCCTTGTGACCTGGTTCATCCCGGGAACCGCGTCCAGATTGACGACTGCGGTGATGTCGTCCACTGGTATGTTCTGGCTAAGGATATCAACGATATCATCTGCCGTCAGACCTTTCATGTCATCATCTTCAATATTGTTCATAACTACATACTTTCTGGCTTTAGACGCAGCAAGCATCCGGCGGAGACCGCTGTGCATATAAGACGGAATCAGACTCGACCACTGCGTGCCGGAGCTGAAGATAATCAGGTCCGCTCCCTCAATGATGCTTTTACAGCTCCGGACCCTGGCCAGATCCGTCCCCTCATCCACGGACGGTATGTATTCCACACCATCCCAGAACAGCATGACAGAGGCGATCTTATCGCCCGGATTATCCCATTTCACAATCATTCCCTCATCCTCTATCACATAGCCGGAGTTGGTTCTTGCCTTTAGATAAAGGTTTACGTCCGAAATCAAATGAACATTGTCCCTGATGTCCAGGAACTTTGCCATATCTTTTCCAGCCAGTCGCAGGGAATACCCGTTCATGGCTGCTGAAGAAGAATAGAATATATTTGCGAGAGAGAAGTCCTGGAAATCAGCCCCTTTCAGGGTCTTTCTCCAAATGCCGTCATGTACATCCTCAAAGAAAAAATAGTCAAGAAGGCCTCTGAGGCAGCAAACATCTTCAGCCCCGATGGCAGCCTCGCACTTTTCCAGCAGCCCACAGGCCTTCCCGTAGTAATCTTCCTTACATTCCGCATCAATCCGCAGACTGAAAAGCCTGAATAAAACAGATTCCCGGCTGGAAGGATCCTTCAGGGCAGCTGCTTTCTGAATCCTGAACTGCGTCATATGGTTTTTCCTCAGGTCACTGGGGCCAAGGATGCGGCCGTCAAAAACCTGTCTGCAGGTTCCTGTTGACTTCCCGTTGTCATACGCATTGATGATCACATCTAGATTATAATTCTCATTTCCATAAATGGCAGAAAATCCCTCCTGGATTGCGATGCTGCCAGTACCGCCGCTAAAAATCACTATGTTATACATAGCTGCTTTCCCTCCTGCTCTTCCTCCAAACCATCGCCGATCTCAGGAATGTCATTTGCATACCCTTTTCTTCAGCAAGTCTAATTCTTCCTGCGTATTGAATGAATAGCTCCATCCTGGCTCAACCAATGAATATTTCATAGGGAGGAGACAATTTTCATAAAAGTATGTAAAGGAGTCCAACAGTTTTGCCTCTTTGGAGGTTTCCTTATCCATATAGTCGTCTTCTTCCCTGACCCCAAGGGCCTCCAGATAATGTTCAAGCTGTGTGCATATAGCCTCCAACCGAAAGACGAAGACAGACTGGTCATGGATGCCTGCCTCAACCGCGCCGTCCTTTGCCTTGAAATGGGAAGCCTTTATCTTGTCCCCGTCTGGCTCATACCATGCATACGGCTCCTGGTCGAAAGCAGACAAGGATACCCCAACAGCATCCTCCCCTATCCTGGCCTCTGCTGCCCTTTTAAAAATCAGGCCATCCAGATAATATGTATCGCCCCAGCACATAGTAATCTTTTCCGCGCCACAGTCCTGCCTTACCAGCCTCGCCGCCCTTAAGAAGGAATGTGCATCCCCCTGGCCCGTGCCGATGGCCAGGGTCTTACACCCTTGCACGGCATCCCTATATTCCGGATAGGTCTCCTTGTTGATCACAAGGTAAGTTCCGTCAAAATATGGCGAACCCAAATCAATGGTCTTTTGGGCCATATAAATATCCCCAATCCTGCAGAATGCCTTCGGGTATCCGCCAAAGCGGGATGATTTGCCCGCCGCCAATATTAAAAAAGCATGTTTCATAGATTTTCCCCATTCTTCCCAACTGCATGTCCAGCTTCTCAAGCTCTTTCACGTGTCATTTCAGAAAGCGCCACAATGAAGCGTGGGCAGAGATGAGCATTATTTCGTTTTAAATAATACTTTATAAAGAAACGCCGGATACAAGTATGCATGCACGATCCCCAAAAGGAATGCTGCCAGGGATTTTGACACCCTCCCATATAGGAAATTCGCAAACTGGTTGAGTTTTCCCGGCCTATACTCCCATAAGGGTGCTTCCGCCATGACAGTCTGGCTCTGAACTTCCAAATAATAATCCTTATATGGGTGCGAGCAGCTCTCCACCCACGGCCTGGGCTGTATGACCTGGTTCTTTGTGAAATGGACGATGACCGGGGCCTTCCTCCCCTCTTCATATTCTTCCTCTGTGCACTTTGTGGAGGGCCGACGGTACCGGACCATATCCTTATAGCTGAATAGGAATACCGCTGTCGTGCAGTTGAATTTAGGAGGAAGAACTTTGACCCCGCCTTCCACCGTGTAATTGATGACATCCTGCACGTCATAGAAAAACATATGCTTGTCTGAATGGAGCACATCTGTTATCTTTCTGGTCAGGTTGTCTTCCCTCCACTTCTTCAGGTTATAGAGGATCATCCCGCAGTTTACATATGGTGAGGATGCCTTCATTCCAATCTTTTTCTTGTACACACGGCTTTGGAGGTCGTCCGCGGCAGCGATATAGTATTCTGTGATGTCAGTGCCATAAAGCTCTGTGAGATTTCCGGTCACGATCTGATCGCCTTCCAGCAGCAGCACTTTGTCGACCGGAAGCAGATCCTGAAAATAGCAGTAGCAGAAAACAGTCTGCCCATTGCGGTTGGATCCGGCAAGCTGCCCGAAGTGTTCCGGCATAGGGATGAAAATGATCTCTCTGCTGTATTCACTGGCAAGTTCGATAAGGTTATCCCGGCTCTCGTCCGACAACTGATCGCCAATATAATAAATAACGATTTCATCCACATCTCTATTTTGAATGAAAAGCGATTTTAAGGTTGTAACTGCCAGCTTGCTGTATAGATCACTGGAAGCCATGACAATATTCATATCTTCACCCTCCATGCGGCTGCCGGCGGCTTGTCTGCCCGTTTCTTCGCAACTGCTTCATATCCTGCATATCTCGACAAGGATCCCTAACCCATCCAGTTCCCCCTGATACGTTTCCATCTGTGCATCACTCACACCATTATAGTGCACCTCCATACCGAGCGACTTATATTTGCTCTCCCCAAGGCTATGCTCCTTGATCAGCTCTATTTTCAGTATTTTGTCCCTATATTGGTTCAGCAGGTTTCTCACCGCCCATCTGTTTTTCGCTCCATCCGTATAGGTGCCAATTACCGGAATCCGGATCACCACGCTCTTGTTCCCGTTCATCAGGAGATTCAGATTGGACAGATAAAGCCCCAGATTACCAGATTCCACGGAAAAGCATAGGTCTTTATCCAGGATCTTCATATCAACATAGAAAAGATCCACCATCTCCATAGCGAGCCTAAGCTGCTGGGGCGGACAGAACAAGCTGGTCTCGATCGCAATATGCACCTTTTCTTCCTTCAGCCGTTCACAGACAGGCACCAATGCTTCCATCTGTAACAGTGGCTCCCCGCCAGAAAAGGTCACCCCGCCCGGGAGACGGTTGATATCCGATGGGCAGGTGATTGCCCATGAGGATGGAGAGAAGAGTTCTCCATCATAAAAACCTTTATCTCTCAGGCATTCTCTGGCTAATTCGTCCGGACTTACATATTTCCCATAGATGCCTATCACGTTGTCTTTTGTATAAGCCTGTGGTC
>Ga0137297_10609_pt1 | contig 18840 bp, 16 predicted proteins | sample RamsorincwithD2O_FD_97191 | JGI IMG/M metagenome (GOLD analysis project Ga0137297, IMG submission 97191) | Mouse cecal microbial communities from Vienna, Austria - Mucin amended with D2O | ecosystem: Host-associated > Mammals > Digestive system > Large intestine > Cecum | place: Austria: Vienna... | reverse complement strand
TCTGAAATATATGCTAATGAAGAAACGTATAACGAAGAAGTGACATTAGACGAAATATATGAAAGTTTTTTGACGGAATTTACTGAGGATAGGGTGGCATGGTTAAAAGAGAATGAAATAGAATTAGAACTCTTATTGTGTCAAATGAATTATGATATATTTCCAGCTTATGATTGGTGTATATCAAATAATATTAAAGTGTTGATAACATCAGATATGTATTTGCCTTTGGAAGTGATTTTGAAATTATTACATAAATCTGGATATAAAGGTTGGAATAAAATATATTTATCAAGTGAGGAAAAAATCCGAAAATCTACGGGAAATCTTTTTAAGAAAATATTACATGATGAAATGATCGATCCAATTGAAATGATTCATATTGGTGATGCGTTACAGGGTGATTATATTGCCCCTAAAAAAATAGGAATTAAGGCTGTACTAATTGAGAATCAGAAAAAAGGTAATGAATATTATAATAGGAAAATATTCAATAGAGAAAATAAAAAGTTAAAATATGAATATGGGATTTTAAATGCTTTCCTACAAAATAACTGTACTAGACAAAAAGACTTTTATCGTACATTGGGATACTGCGTTGTGGGTCCGATATTATATGGATATTGCAAATGGTTAGTAAACGAGCTTAACAATAATAGGATAAAGAAAATCTTCTTTTTAGCCAGGGAAGGTTATATTCTGGAAAAAGCATTTCAGGAATTTCGCGCAGACAACATAGAGTACAATGTTATTCTTGTGTCAAGAAAGGCAACGGTCACTCCGTTGCTCTATAAAGCGAATTCATTAGATGATCTTATGAATTTGATTACAGTAACAAGAGTTAATTTTACTATAATGGATTTAGCGTTATCTTGTGGGATTGATCTCTTGACAATAGAAAAAGCAGTTTCTGGACTAAATGTTTCTATGGATACTAAAGTTGGGGAGTTGGGAACAGGGCAAAAAAAGGCTATGTTTGATAGTATTCGAGAAAATGTGGCCAGTTTTTCAAAAGAGCAGGAAGAATATATAAAAGGATATTTAAAGCAAGTTGGTTTTTCTGGGAAGATCGCGGTTGCCGATGTAGGATGGCATGGAACAATACAGAGCGCGCTTCAAGCTATATTTCCAGAAAATGGTATAAAGGGGTTTTATATTGGTAAGAAGCATAAGAAAGGAAAACCCGATGTGGATTCAATGGCATTTTTATTTGATGATGAGAAAAATGACAGGATTCGACAGGATATTATGGGGACAGTAGATTTGTTTGAAATTTTTTTCCTTTCGACAGACGGGTCGGCAAAAGAGTATGCGATAAATAACAGTGGAGAATATATATGTAAACAATATGAGCCGGAACAGTCTGATAGAAATGTAATTGATATTACTAAGCTGCAAGAAGAAGCGTTGCGATTTGTAAAAGAGTTTCGTGTGATAGATGAAGAACTTAACATAGACATGAATGCGGATATCTGCGAGGCCGGTTACAATAAACTTGTTAATTCAACGTCAATGAAAACGATGGAGCGATTTAAAGAGTTTTCATTTTTAAATGTTGACAAGCACTCGTTGGTTGCCGAACATACTTTAAAATATTATATGTTCAGACCTCAAAAATTTATTGAAGAATTTTTGAACAATGGAAATAAATCACTATTTCTCAAGAGTGTATTTATCGTTCCACTGCCATACATAAGAATTATAGATGCATTAAAAAAGATGGAAAGATAGAGATTATATTCAAAAACTTACATTTACAAATTTCTAAAAATTAGGAAATATTATGATTATTTATTTTGCGAGTGTTATTTTATCATGTTCTTTTACATATTTAGATACGTATAAGAAAAATCACGCTGAGAAGATTGGACTTGCGGGCTGGATTGCTATATTAATTTCGTGTTTTCTTGCAGGGGCAAGAGAAATAGGCGTTGGTTCGGATACAATCGGCTACGGGAGCATCATGTTTGAGGTCGCGACTAGGACGAACTCTTTAAGTGCGTATGTCAATTCAAATATTTCGTATGTAGCCCAGGCAGAGTTGGTATATCGGATTTTTATTTATCTTATATCCCGGATATCGAAAGATATTTTTTTTCAGTTTTTTATTATACAGTTTGTGATTATGCTATTTCTGTATAAAGGATTTAAAGAGAATCATCTCGGGAGGTATACGTGGTTGGCAATGTTTTTATACTATATGCTTTTTCTTGGTTTTTCTTTAAACCTTATGAGACAGAGTATGTCAATTGCGATTATCTTTTGGGGAATGCGGTACATAAAGCAGCGCGAATTTTTTAAATACTTACTGGTTGTGATTATTGCATCATCGTTTCAAATGACTTCTATAGTTAGTATTTTTTTGTATCCTTTTTATTACATATGCTTAGATGAGACGAAAAATTCAGCATCAAGGCTAACTAGATTTTGCCATAGATATAGAAGGGCTATTAACATATGCATTTTGTTAATATCGGCCAGCGTTGTTATTGGCGCAAGAAATATTATAGGATTTGTAGCAAATCTTGGTATCAAAAAGTCATATTCAGTACAGTATAACAACATTAGAGGTGGAAAGCTGTTTAACAATTCCTCTTTAATTTTGATGATTATGTTTATATTTCCATTTTGGATTTGGTATAGAAATATGCGACGAAAGAATGGAGAATTTAATTTTTATTTTATGACAAGCATAATTTCCATAATAATATGGCAGATAAGCGCGATATCACAAGAAATGTACAGGATCATACTATTTGCCTGGACGTTAATTCTTATTATGATTCCGAAGTATTTGCCCCTTATCAATTTAAAAAAAAATAGAACAATAATAGTACTTTATTATATGGCATTAGGGACATTCTATTTTGTCTATTATGCTGTGGTTATTGGAGCTAACAAAATATACCCATATGTGCTCAGAATATAGCTTATCGGAATTTGCGGAGCAAATTTCGATAAAAGGAGCGAAGCGCCGTAAATCTAATGACAGGGTTCGCGAAGCGGTTCCTGGAATATAGCTTACAAGAAGTTCGCTTGCTTGCAAGGGCGAACTTCGTAAGCTAACGAACGGCATTGCCGTGAGTGATAATATAGCTTACAAGTTAAAGGATGTTTTTTATGAATGATTTAGTTACAATCATTGTACCTGTATATAAATGTGAAAAATATATAAGAAAATGTATTGAAAGCATTATTGCTCAAACTCATGCTAGCATAGAACTTATCCTTGTGCTAGATGGCATTTTTGATAATAGTGATAAAATCTGTAGAAAATACGCTCAGAGTGATAAAAGGATTAGGGTTATAGAACAGCAAAATCAAGGGGTATCCATAGCTAGAAATACAGGTATGAAGGCATCAGTTGGAGATTGGGTTGTTTTTGTTGATGGAGATGATTGGTTAGAGCAAGATTTCATAAGCAAAATGCTTTCATATGCGGACGGCTCTGTAGATATTGCTATTTGCGATTATTATGCTGAATATAGCAATGAATCAAAGTGCGAAAAGTTCTTTAACTATGATGATTACATATTTCAGCATGAGGAAATGTCTGCGATTATGTGGAATTGTCTGATACCTATAGGATGTGGCAACACTGGTTCTTGTACAAATGTTGGGGTTCCTTGGGCAAAGATATATCGATCGTCTTTTTTAAGAGATAACCATCTTAAATTCAAACCTGGACTAAGCAGAATGCAGGATATGGTTTTTAATCTGTATGCTTTTTCAGCCGCAAAGAAGGTTATATATAAAAGCATACCGCTTTACCATTATAATAAAAACGACGGCGCGTCAACGATAGCGTTTAGACCAATGTTTAATGATACAGTTCGTGACATTAATAGTGCGGTTCACGAATTTGTTGAATACAGTGGAGAAAAAGAAATATTAAATATAATGTACTGTAAGAATATTATGCTGTTACTTGAGATTGTAAAGTTGCAATTTGTCATGGATAGAACAAAGAAAATACATAAAAAATTTGATGAAATACGTGACATATTAAGAGAAGATAGTATGAATCTCAGCCTTAAAAAGTATGATCCTAGATATTTAAATTTTAAATCTAAGATAGCTGGTTTTTTACTAAAGCATAAAATGGTTGAGCTAGTATATTTATATGTTTATATAAAGACTTATAAAAAGTTGAGATATATAAGAAAATAAGCGCTAAACTATTGAAGGATTGAGAAGATGGATTTTTATACGGAAGATTTGATTAACGAAATAAATAGTACGGAGGAATGCGATTTTATCGCGTGCGCGGTTACGTTTTTGCACGCGATTGGGATAAACGCGGCAATTAAACAGCTTTTTGATCAGGGTATAAGATTAAAGGGATATGTGTTAATACTTGCGCATCCGACTACAGGACGGATTTTAAAAGAGGAAGATTTTCAACTAGATAATACAGATATTGTTGTAAGAAATTACGCAGATAGATATAGAGAATGCCATCATGTTGCTTTTAAAGGAAGATGGCTGGCCATCAAAGAAGCGTCAAAGAAGAAACAAGTTAAAAAAATATATGTTGTGTGGACAGAATTGGATTATCGATGGTATGAGATAATGACCCATATTAAGTGGAGCTATCAATTGTGCTATATAAGAATTGATGATGGTGGCGGTTCATATGTTGACCAGTTTAAGAATAGCTTTATGGTAGAAATGTATGAACGTATTAGCTCCAGGTTTGACAAATGCAAAGCGTTTTATAGAATTTTTTTTAGGTGTAGTTTTAATAAAATCTTACAAAAACAATTAATAAGTCATGGTAACTATATTGATAATAGAATCTTTAGGGCGTCGGGACATAATCAAGGGATATTTACTCCTAACGAGGAGATAATTCCCTATTATAGGGCTGAGTTTAAGAGGATAGGAAGAACGATTCCTAAAGAAGTTATATCTATATGCTCCGCGGCAGTTTTGGTAAATACACAGTGTCTGGCCGAGAACAAAATAACGGATGGCCATCTGGATTTGAATCTGTATGAAAAAGTTGTAGATATTGCCAGGGAAATAGGATTATCTGTTGTACTTAAACCGCACCCAAGGGAATTAAATGTAGAAAAATATAAAAGGTTGAGAATCAAACTTATCCCGTCAGATACAGCGCAGGAAGCGATCCTGGCGAATCTGGAAGAGAAGCCAAAGTGCATTGTTAGCATCTTCTCATCTGCTTTATTAAATGCATGGGGGCTGTTTGATATTCCGGCAATTAGCCTGGCTAAGATCATGTTGAAAGAAGAGATCAATGAGGAGTTTAGAAGGCAGCTTATGGATTTTATAAAACAGTACAACGGCGTGTTTCTTTTTCCTGAGTCTTATGAGAAGTTTAAAAATGCCATTCAGTCTCTGTAAGAATTCAAAATAAGGTTTTGCAAAGGAGAATTATATGGCTAAGATTATATACACCAGTAATAGAGATTGGAATGAAACATTAAAAGAGATATACGCAAAGGCAGGGTTTAATATTTCAGGTTGCCATACAGACGGGGAAAACTATTTTTCAATTTGTAAGAAACTGAATATTGACAATTTCAACTTTTATCAACAAAATGATGATTTTGTTGCTTGCAATGGCACTGTGATCTATAAAGAAAGCTTTGGGGAAGACGCTCTTAAACTGATTTTTAAAGATATGTATTCCAAAAGTATTTCAGAAATACGAAGAGATATATTTGGAACATACGCGGTTGTTCTTAAGTTATCGGGAAAAGCCTGTATTTTCACAGATGAATGTGGAAATTACGCCATGTATTATTATAAAGCTGGTAAGGAGTATCTTGTCTCAAATACTTATTATCATATTGAAAAATGTGTGAATGAACCTATAGATTCCATGGCTTTGATGGAAGAAATAAGCGAATACTGTATTATTGATAATAAGTCACCATTTCGGAATATTGCACGGCTAATGGATGACGAGGTCATCGTAGTTGATTTGATCAATAATGGGATTGAAATTGAAAAAATTCCGGTGAATGTTTATAAACTTGGAAGCAGAGATTTTGATTCTGTAGTTAGTACGATTGTTGAAAGGATTAAATATTATGTCAGGATGCAGAAACTGATCCATCAGAGAAAAATTCTCTTTGTTACTGGAGGACTGGATTCCAAGTTGCTTCTTGCGGGCGATATGTCGCTTTCTTGTGATACGATTCTTGGAAATTGGCAAGGTTCCCCGATTTTAATGAATACCAAGATGGAGGATAGGTGTATTGCTGAAATAATCGCCGAGGAGTTGTCGCTGGAATTGGAAAGAATTGACGTTGAAGGGGGAGAAAGAGAGATGCTCTCGTCGGATACTTTTAACAGATTAGGTGAATACGCTGAACTCTATGGTAATAATAGTAAATGGATTGAGATTTTCGAGTCAAAGAAATTTTGTTTTTTTGACTTTGGTTACTACGGAGAAATAGTAAAAGCGTGGGATCCGCTAGATGAAATTTATACCGAATTTATGACCATCGAAGAATACGTTGATTTTTATATGGGACGACAGAAACATACTTATATAAACGTTACAAAAGAGGATAACGCGGAATATAAAAAGTATATTTTAGATAAGCATGAGACATTGTGTAAAAAATATGGGTTAGATATGAGTTCGCTTTCTAAAGAGGACTGTATGTTCCTTTATAGCCGGTACAGACACCATGCAGATGTTAAATGTTGTAATATTGCGAATTTGTATGGATATTCTGTCATTCATTATACACAAAAGGATCTTTATGACTATATAACGCAAACTCCTTATGAATATAAGGAAAAAGGAAAACTCAATATTGCGTTGACTAACGCTTTATACCCAAAACTATTAGATATTCCTTATTTTTCTCATTGCCATTATATAAAGTATGAACGGGATCAAATGGAATTTACTGATATCAAAAATACCAGTTTTAAAGAAAAGACTAAAAGAATAGTAGGGAATCTTATAGGAGAAAAAGCAAAAGCTAAAATTAAGAGCATTTTAAAATTACGGAATAGCGAACGGGAAATGGTTAATGAGTATGTTAAAAAATGTAATGATCTTGACATGAAAAAATTTATGCCCTTTCAGATCGATAATATAACCTTTGGCAATATAACAGATTATCTGTCATATTGGAGTGCTCTTTGTATGATAAGGAGTTTAAAGGATTAGTTATGCTTAAAAGGATCAGAGATTTTCTTCAAGATGATGATTTATCTATAGCTAAGGCTGCCCTATACTATATGGTTTGTCAGATTCTTGTGAAAGGGATGTCATTTATTACGACTCCTATTTTTTCAAGAATATTGTCCAAAGAGGAGTATGGAAATGTCAGCAATTTCTTTGCGTGGCAGGCATTGTTGCTGCCGCTTGTTACTCTGGATCTAAGAGTGACGATAAATAGGTCACGATATGAAATGGCGGAAGATAATGATTCTTATTTATCCACCATCTTGTTGACAAGCAATGTCATTACAATTTTGGCCTTGATTATTATTGAATTAAATCAGCGCTTTTTTGTAAGCTTGTTTAGTATGGATATGAAGTATATCCGAATACTGCTTTTGTATATTATCTTTCAGACAGCTTTTGATTATCAGCAAATTCAATATAACATTTTTCATCGATATAAGCTATATGTGTTTTACACCATGATATCAGTGTTCACAAGTCTGGCTCTGTCAGTTGTTTTGGTCTTGCTGATGGATAATAGATTTGAGGGACGAATTTATGGAGGTGTTATACCGGCGGTAATCATTGACGCGATTATTTATTTTGGTATATTAAAACGAAGTTACAAACCAAGGCTTAAATATGTCAAATACGCAATCAATATGGCTGTGCCACTTATCCCGTCAGCGCTTTCTTCAACTATTTTGTCTACCTCGGACAGGGCGATGATTACTGGATTTTGTGGTTCTGAGCAGACAGCGTTATATTCTATCGCGTATTCTGTGTCATCTATAGCAGGCATTATTTGGCAAGCGTTAAATCAAGCCTGGGGGCCATGGTTATATGATCATTTGAATGAAAAAAAGTATGCTGATATAAAGAAATTTTCCAATAAGTTTTCTTTAATCTACGGGAGTCTGGCGGTTGGAATAATACTTATATCACCTGAAATCGTATATTTTATGGGTGGGAAAGAATATATGGAAACGGTCAATGTTATGCCGCCTGTTATATTGGCTATGGTTTTTCAGTTTTTTTATGCTTTCTACTTTGACACAGAATACTTTTATGGTGAGACATATGTTATATCTATAGGAACAGGGATAGCGGCAATGGTAAATATCGCTTTAAATTTTGTCTTTATTCCAAGATATGGTTATATAGCCGCCGCGTATACAACCATGATTGGCTATTTGATCATGCTGATTTATCATTTCCTGATAGTGAAATTTAAACTTAAAAAATCCTACATATACGATACAAAATACTTCATTGGTGTAATAACAGGTTTGGTGATGATTCAGCTGATGGCTATCTTTATATATCAAAGAAGACTTATTCGATATGCGATAATAATTCTTTATTCTATACTTTTGCTTTTAATTATTTGGAGATATAGAGAATCGGTAAAGAATTTTATAGAAAAATTCAAAAACAAGAAACGAGGCTGACAATGTTTAATTTAGATCAATTTATAGGGGAACACGTAACAAAACGCCCGCAAAGTATGTTTTTGCAGGATATCGAAGATAATAAAGAGAAATTAACAGAGAAGATAGAGGGAAAATCACTTCTTGTCATTGGAGGAGCAGGTTCCATTGGTTCGTCTTTTATTAAAGCGCTCCTGCCGTTTAAACCTCGGACGCTTGTAGTGGTTGACTATAATGAAAACGCTCTTGCGGAGCTTACCAGGGATCTCAGATCTTCAAGGCAATTATATATCCCAGAGGATTATGTTCCTTATCCGATGGATTTCTCGTCATCAGTATTTGAAAAGATGTTTAGAAACCGAAAAGGCTTTGATATTGTAGGAAACTTCTCCGCGCATAAGCATGTTCGTTCAGAAAAGGACGTTTATTCCGTGGAGGCGCTTATCCAAAACAATGTGTTGAGCGCGAAAAGTTTTCTTGATCTTTTGGCTGAATTTCCACCGGAAGAATATTTTTGCGTTTCCACAGATAAAGCCGCTAATCCAGTAAATATTATGGGAGCCAGCAAAAGAATCATGGAGGATGTGATTTTCGCGTACTCTGACAAATTTTCTGTAAAGACAGCCAGATTTGCGAATGTGGCTTTTTCAAACGGGTCTCTGCCAGCCGGTTTTTTGGCCAGGCTTCAGAGATTTCAGCCTTTGTCAGCGCCCTTAGATGTGAGGAGATATTTTGTCTCTCCAGAAGAGAGTGGGCAAATCTGTATGCTTTCTTGTATGCTTGGAGATAATAGGGAGATATTTTTTCCGAAGCTTGAAGAGGCGCAGATGATGACATTCGATAAAATCGCGACCGCATTGCTCTATGAGCATGGTTATGAGGTTTTAAAGTGCCCAACTGATCAGGAAGCGATTGATAAGGCAGAGGAATTGAAAAACGGCAGTAAATTTTATCCAGTCCATTTTCATAGAAGCAATACATCTGGAGAAAAGGCTTTTGAGGAGTTTTATACAGATGAGGAAATCGTCGATTTAAAACGATTAAAAGCCCTTGGGGTTGTGACGGAAAAACAAATTCCAGATAAGAACAGAATCAACATCCTTTTTGAGGAATTGAATATCGCCTTTGATAAAGATGGGACAACAAAAGAGGAGATTGTAACCATTATAAAAAAGTACTTACCCAATTTTGAGCACATTGAGACAGGTAAGTCCCTTGATAACAAGATGTAAGATGAGGTACAAATAAGATGAGTAGGTTTATTCCATTATCAATTCCTAATTTTGAGGGGAATGAAAAAAAATACGTTGATGACGCTCTTGAGCAAGGCTGGGTTTCTACAGGTGGGGCATACATAACGAAATTTGAAGAGCGGATGGCGGAATTTTTACACACCGATCATGTAGCTGCCTGCCAAAGTGGAACTTCCGCGCTCCATCTTTCCTTAGTGGAGGCAGGGGTGAGACCTGGAGATGTGGTTCTTGTACCTCCGCTTACTTTTATCGCGGCGGTTAATCCTGTAAAGTATCAGTTCGCGACTCCTGTTTTTATCGATTGTGATGATAGTTTTTGTATGGATCCAAATAAACTTAGGCGATTCTGCGAGGAGGAGTGCAAGTTAAAAAAAGATACCCTTTTTTATAGAGGCCAAACGGTAAGAGCAGTTGTGGTTGTTCATGTCTTTGGAAATATGGTGGATATGGTTTCTGTTATGGAGGTGGCGGGTAAGTACCATCTTAAAGTTATAGAAGACGCGACAGAAGCCCTTGGAACACATTATACGGAGGGTATGTACGCTGGAAAATACGCTGGAACAATTGGGGACTTTGGAGCGTTCTCATTTAATGGAAATAAAATTATCACCACTGGGGGCGGAGGAGCTGTAACGGCTAATAAGAGTAAAGCTGTGGATCATATTCGCTATCTTTCCACTCAGGCGAAGGATGACCCTCATGATTATATTCATAACGAGATTGGCTATAACTACAGAATGACGAATTTCCAGGCGGCCCTTGGCGTAGCGCAGATGGAAGAACTTCCAGAGTTTATTAGAAGGAAAAACTCCAATTATGACCTTTATATGAAATTATTTGAAGGCTTTGAAATGGGGAAATTAGTCAGTTTTCGGGAAGGAACTGCATCCAACAAATGGTTTTACTCCCTTGAAATCAACAAGGATAAGATAAAGGCATCCATGAGGGAGATCATCGACGCTCTTGAAAAGAGGGGAGTGCAGACCAGAGCTATTTGGGGGCTTATTAATGAGCAAATTCCTTATCGAAGAGAGATTACTTATAAATTGGAGAAGGCTCCATACTACGCCGCGAGAATTCTCAACTTCCCCAGCACTACACAGATTACGGAAGATGAAATCAAGTATGTAGCGGAGCAGATAAAAGAAGCATTAAGAACTTTTGCAATTTGAACTGTCGGAGAAATGTAAATGAACTATTCAGATTACTGTGTCGAACCCAACCTTACGGTGAGAGACGCGCTTAAGGCTATAGATAAGACAAACGCACATATTGTTTTTATAATGAAAGAGAAAAAAGTATTGGCGTCCCTTACGGATGGCGATATAAGAAGATTTCTTCTGGCCGGAGGTAAGATTGAGAATCCCGCTATGGAAGCGGGACATAAGTCTCCATTGACAGCCCGCAGTGAAGCGGAAGCGGCTTCTCTTTATCATCAAAAAAACTATGTGGCTATTCCTATTTTAAATAGTAATGACGAGCTTGTGGATATCTATGTAGGGAAATGCCCCCGTGAGGAAAAGGCCGTAGATTTGGAAATCCCAGTGGTCATAAATGCCGGAGGGAAGGGAGCACGGCTTGAGCCATATACGAAAATTCTTCCAAAGCCATTAATACCAGTAGGAGAATTGCCAATTATTGAGCACATTATGCAGCGGTTCATGGAATACGGCTGTGAGCGATTCAGCGTGATTGTGAACTATAAAAAGGAGCTGATAAAAGCGTATTTCGCGGATAGCGAGCGAAAGTATGATATCACTTGGTACAATGAGGAGCTGCCATTAGGAACCGGTGGCGGTTTATGCTACCTGAAGGGGAGAATAGAAACAACGTTTTTTTTTACAAATTGTGACAACCTATTGCTTTCCAATTATGAAAGTATGCTTCGATTTCATCGGGAAAACCAAAATATAATTACCATGATATGCGCGTATAAAAATATCAAGATTCCATATGGCGTGATTGATATGGGAGCTAATGGCTCGATTGAATCCATGAGGGAAAAACCAGAGCTTTCCTTCTTGACAAACACGGGAATCTATATTGTTGAGCCAGAGGTGCTTGATGATATCGAGGATAATATTTCTGTTGGGTTTCCGGATATTATAGAAAAAGAAAGGGGCAAGGGGAAGAAGGTCGCGATTTATCCAGTAAGTGAGAATGATTGGTTGGATATGGGACAATTGTCTGAATTGGAAAAGATGCGAAAAAGACTATATGAGGAATGATAATATGCTGTAACACGATTGAGAAAATTGGAGGTGGAATCATTTTAACCATATATAAACAAGGAGATAAGGAAGAGTGGAATGCTTGCGTTAAGTCATTTGTAAATTGGGATATATACTATCTTTATGAATACGCGTATTCGTTTATGCTTCACGGTGACGGTGATATTTATCTCATATATTTTGAGAATTTTAATGATAGATTCTGTTATGTGGTAATGAAAAATGATATTGCTGATTTTGGCTGTTTCTCATCTATTCTTGATAAAAGGCAATATTATGATTGGGAGACTCCATATGGTTATGGCGGACCGCTTTGCGACCATCCTATTTCGGTAGAGTCGGAGCAGTTGTTTAAAAGTGAAATTGGACAATATTGCCGAAAACACAATATTATATCTCAATTTATACGCTTTCACCCATTGTTAAAAAATTATGAGGTACTGCCAGAAGTAATAGAGACCCGATACCTACGGGATACCATTTTTATTGATACTTCAGCCATCGATTTGATTATGAAGAATATGGACAGTAAAAATCGTAATATGGTGAGAAAAGCTCAAAAAAGCAATGTGGAAATTGTTAAGGCGAGTATATCTGAGTTCCAAGATTTTCTTTCTATGTATAATGAAACGATGGAAAGAAATGGTGCGGGGGACTATTATATTTTTAAAAGGGATTATTTTGAATTTTTGAGCAGAATGGAGGATAACGTTTTTATTTTCTACGCAATGCGTGAGGGAAGGCCGATAAGTGGTTCTATTATGTTTTATAATGATAAGTATTTACATTATCATTTATCAGGATCTTTCGCGCAATATAGGAGATACTCTCCGGGCAATTTACTTTTATATGATGCGGCTTGCTGGGCTAGTCAAAAAGGAATCAAACAATTTCATCTTGGCGGAGGGATGGCTCCAGATGACAAGCTTTTTGGATTTAAGAAACAGTTTAATAAAAATGGAAGAGTTCCGTTTGTTGTTGGAAGGACAATTTTCAGTAAAGCTGGTTATGATGAATTGTTAAAACGCAGAAAAGAAACGGATCCTTTGTTTGATCCTGAGAATAGTTATATGATTCAGTACCGGAGGTGATGGGCGATGGAGGTATATGTAATCGCGGAGGCAGGAGTTAACCACAATGGCGATGTAAATATCGCAAAAAAACTTTGCCTTGCCGCAAAAGAAGCGGGAGCGAATGCGATAAAATTCCAAACGTGGGTTACGGAGAAAATCATAACTAAAAATGTAAAACAGGCAAGCTACCAGATGAAAAACACGAGGAATGAGAATTCTCAGTTTGCTATGTTAAAGCCTTTAGAGCTTTCTTATAATGAGTTTCGGGAGGTGAAGGCTTACTGCGATAATATTGATATCCAGTTTGTGTCAACAGCCGATGAGAAAGATAGCCTCGATTTTTTAATAGAAATAGGTATTCCTTTTATTAAGGTTGGTTCTGGAGATATTGGAAATATTTCATATTTAAGATATATAGGGACAAAACATATGCCCGTTATATTAAGTACGGGGATGAGCAGCCTTGCTGATGTAGAGTTTTCTGTAAGAGCCCTTAGGGATGGAGGAGCAGCAGACATTGTGCTTCTTCATTGTACTACCAACTATCCATGCCCCTATGACAGCGTTAATCTTTACGCGATGGACACGTTAAGGAATGCTTTCGGCCTGCCGGTTGGATACTCTGATCACACCATTGGTATTGAGGTATCGATCGCGGCAGTAGCCAGAGGAGCGCAGGTGATCGAGAAGCATTTTACTTTAGATAGAAGCATGGAAGGGCCGGATCACCTTGCCAGCACGGAACCAAAAGAGTTTAAAAAGATGGTTGAGGCGATTCGCAATGTGGAAAAAGCCTTTGGAACCGGAATTAAGGAACCGACAATCGGGGAGAGGGAAATATCAAAGGTTGTTTTGAAACGTATTGTTGCGAGAAAGCCTATTTCAGCAGGAATGATGATCAAAGAGGATGATATCTGCGTTAAACGAAATAACACGGGGCTTCCGGCGAGTGCGTGGGATATTGTTGTCGGAACCAAGGCAAGGAAAAATTTTGCGGCAGACGAGGGTATAGAGATTTGATGAGTGAGACAAAAAAATGTCAGATTTGTGTGATTACCGGAACCAGGGCGGAATATGGTCTGCTGAGAGAATTGCTTTTTAAACTGCGTAAAGATCGGAGGATAGATTTAGGATTTGTAGTAACAGGAAGTCACCTGAGCGATACTTTTGGCAAAACAGAGGACGAAATTATAGGGGATGGCTTTAAGGATTATATAAAGGTTCCCATTCCAATGGATGATGATAGTAAAGAAGGCATGGCTTACTCAGCCGGTGTCGCGTTACAGAAGTTTGCAGAGCTTTTTAAAAATTACAAACCGGATTTATTGATTGTGCTGGGAGATAGGTTTGAAATTTTTGCTGCGGTTTCAGCGGCTCATCTTATCGGAATTTCAGTGGCTCATATTTCAGGAGGAGATGTAACAGAAGGCGCGGTGGATGACGCGATTCGTCATTGCCTGACAAAAATGAGCTATCTTCATTTCCCTGGATGCGAACAGTCAGCGAAGCGAATAATTCAAATGGGAGAACAACCGGATCGGGTATTTAATGTTGGTGAGCTTGGGGTTGAAAACTGTTTGAATATGAAAATTCTGTCCCGAAAGGAACTATCTAAGAGTATTGGATTTGATAAAGTGCTTGATAATTATTGTGTAGTTACCTTTCATCCGGTGACGATGGAGGCGGATACGGCTGAGAGTCAAGTGTATGAATTGATTGGGGCGATGGATGCTCAACAGAGTATGTCTTATATTATTACAATGGCAAATGCGGATGCCGGTGGACGAGCCATAAACGACATCTGGATTAAAGAAGGGAAAAAGCGTTCCAATTGGCTTATTGCCACATCATTGGGAGTGTTGAGGTATTTATCTGCGGTAAAGTATGCCAGGCTTGTAATCGGAAATTCCTCCAGTGGAGTTATTGAAGCGCCTTCTATGGGAACTCCAACCATCAATATCGGCGATCGCCAAAAAGGAAGAGTGATGGCAGAAAGCGTAATATGCTGTGAACCAGATAAGTCGTGCATTGCAGACGCGATGAAGAAAGCTTTGACATACGATTTTCAGGAAAAGGCGAAGCATATTAAATCACCGTTTGGAAATGGTACTACATCAAAATTGATTGTTGATATAATCATTGACTATCTAAAAAATAAGAGCCAAACAAATGAAAAGCGTTTTTATGATATAAATTATTGACTGTAATAGGGGGATACGATGAGGAATATAGCAATCATACCAGCCAGGAGCGGATCAAAGAGCCTCCCCAATAAGAATATTATTGAATTGAAAGGAAAACCATTAATGCATTATACCATTAAAGCGGCTTTAGATTCAGGATATTTTCAAGAAGTCATGGTTTCTACAGATTCAGAAAACTATGCCGACATAGCAAGAAAATGTGGCGCGAATGTTCCGTTCCTAAGATCAGAAAAAATGTCAGGAGACTCAGTGGGATCATGGGATACGGTCCGAGAAGTCCTGTCAAACTATAGGCAAATGGGAAAAACATATGATTATGTGGCTTTGCTGCAGCCTACATCTCCATTAAGAGACGCTGATGATATTAAACAGGTATTTAAACGGCTGTGTGAAACAGGATCCCATAATGCTGTGACAGTAACGGAAGTTGACCATCCAGTACAATGGTGTTTTCGATTATCTGAAACAGGATTAATGGATGAAATGGCAGTATCACCATACAATAATATGAGACGACAGGATCTCGAAACATATTATAGAGAAAACGGAGCAGTGTATGTGGTTGATGCCAAGAGAATCGTAGATTCTGATTATAATTTTTATGGGGATAAGTGTATTGGCTGTATTATGCAAAGAGAGAAATCAATAGATATTGATACAAAAATCGATTTGCTAATTGCTGAGTTGGAGATGAAGTCCGAAGATTTGGGTGATTGAAAGCAAGGAGCCTTCATCCTTAGGTGTTTCCTATTTTCTTTCCTTTCCGGTATTCCAATTCCCTGATTTCCCTATATCCTGCCAAATTTCCCCCATATCCGTTATAATCAATCTTTCCTGGCATTCCTGGGAAAAACGCCCGCAGGCAGACGGCAAGGCGCGGGAATTATCTTACCGGAGCAAGTATGGTTTGATTTACTGGAGGATTAACGGGCGCGCTGTATGGGCAGATGAATAAAGCCCTCCATCCCCCGCAATTTTTCTGTGGGCAGGGATGGAGGGCTTGTTTTATCTCGTAATTCCCAACGCCTGTGGATTAATATACATCATTCGTAGCCTGTGCCTTATTCTTCCTGGGTTCCTTGGGAAGGGTGACATTTAAAATAATGGCTACCAGGGTAGCGATAACTACCGGGGAACGGCCAAAGATTGTGGTCGCCCATGCAGGGAACTGGGACAGGGAGGCGGATGCCTGGGATACGCCCATGCCCAGGGCGGCGGCAAGGCCTACGATGGAGGTATTCCGATAATTCATGTCCTCGGTCATTACCAGCTTTATCCCGGTCATGGCGATAGAGGCAAACACGGTTACTGTGGCGCCTCCTAAAACGCACTGGGGGATGGTGGTTAACAGGGCGGAAAACTTGGGGAACAGCCCGGCCACCAGGATAATCAGGGCGGCAAGGCCTAAGGTGCACCGGTTTACCACCTTCGTGGTGGCCACGATCCCCACGTTCTGGCTGTAAGTAGCGGTGGGAAGGCAGCCGAAGCAGGCGCCAATCATATTCGTTACGCCGTAGCCTAAGATAGCTCCCTGAAGCTCATCTGTACGTGGCTCCCGTCCTAAGCCGCCGCTGGTGGTGGCGGAGAAGTCGCCGATAGCCTGTACGGCATTGATGGCGAAAAGAAGGCCGATGGCTACACAGGAGGAAATCTCAAACTGAATCGGAAAGTGGAAAAGCTGTGGAAGCTGGAAGGCTCCTGCTTCGGCTACACTGGAAAAGTTCACCATGCCGCAGATGGCAGCCACCACATAGCCGCAGGCCATCCCGATAAGGATGGAAGCCAGCTTGAAGATGCCGGTGGCAAAGTGGTTTAATGCGGTAACGACTACCAAGGTGAAAATGGCAATCGCCCAGTTTTTCGGGGATCCGTATTCGGGACTGGAAGCGCCTCCTGCCATATAGTTAATGGCAGTAGGATACAGGGATAAGCCGATGGTGAAAACAACGGTCCCTGCGATTAACGGCGGGAACAGCCTGCGGATCTTTTTGATGGAAAGACCCACCAGGATCGCCACGACGCCGCCGACGATCTGGGCGCCTAAGATTGCGCCGATGCCAAAGCCCTCAGCGATAGCCTGCATACTGGGCACATAGGCGAAGGACACGCCAATGATTACCGGAAGGGCTGAGCCTAGATGAAAGCCGGTGCGGGAACCGATGGGGAAGAGCTGGAGCATGGTGGATAAGGCAGAAATCACCAAAGAAGCCTGGATTAAAATTACCCGCTCCGCCCCGCTTATCCCGGCGGCGCCGGAGATAATAATGGCAGGAGTAACACAGCCTACGATCATGGCCACTACGTGCTGCAGCGCCATGGGAAGGGCCTGGCCTAACTGGGGCACGCCGTCCAATTCAAACAGCGATGCATGAGTGCGTTCGTTTTTCATGGTTTCCTCCATTCTGTGCGTGTTTTTTTGCACAAGCGAAATGCCGTATGTTTATCGGTGGATGCGTGTTCCCGTCTTTCCCAAGATGCCGTCTTTTGCTTTCTCTAATAAGGTAATTAAAGCCGTGCGTCCTTCGCCGGAGCGGGCAAAGTTTACCGCCGCCTGAACTTTAGGCAGCATGGAGCCGGGGGCGAAGTGGCCTTCCTCGATGTAGCTTTCCGCTTCTTCCACCGTTAGGTCATCCAGCCATTTCACGTCCGGTTTCCCAAAACGGATAGCGGCTTTTTCCACAGCGGTCAAGATGATCAGAAAGTCAGCGTCCAGGTTTTCCGCCAAAAGGCAGCTGGCAAAATCCTTATCAATCACGGCGCTGGCGCCCTTTAAATGGTTGCCCTGGCGGGTAACGGGAATTCCGCCGCCGCCGCAGGCGATTACCAACTGGCCGGAATTCACCAGAGAGCGGATAGCCCCGATCTCAATAATCTCCGCAGGCTTTGGGGAGGCAACTACCCGGCGGTAGCCCCTTCCAGCATCTTCCTTCATGATATAGCCGTATTTTTCCTCGGCGTTTTTCGCCTGTTCTTCGTTCATAAAGTGCCCGATAGGCTTAGATGGATTCTGGAAAGCCGGATCATCCTGCTCTACCCGGATCTGGGTGATCATGGTAGCAACCGGAATATCATAAATTCCCCGATTATAAAGCTCCTCTCTTAGGGCATTCTGCAAGTCGTAGCCGATATACGCCTGGCTCATGGCAACGCAAACGGAGAGGGGAGTGTTTGGCTGGTTTTCATCCTCCCGGCTAAGTGCCGCCATGGCATTATTGATCATGCCCACCTGGGGGCCGTTTCCATGGGCAACCACCACTTCGCAGCCTTCCTCAATCAAATCCACAATCGCTTTAGCTGTAATCTTCACTGCCGCCATCTGTTCCGGCAGGGTATTTCCAAGGGCATTGCCGCCAAGGGCAATGACGATTCGTTTTTTCTTTTCCATAATTAATTCACACCTTTTCTATATTACATACTCATTTTACTTTTCCGCAGAGCCAGCCATCCAAGTTGACAAAGCCTTAATTTCCCCATAAAAAGGACAAAAAAGCCG
>Ga0137297_10936_pt1 | contig 18843 bp, 17 predicted proteins | sample RamsorincwithD2O_FD_97191 | JGI IMG/M metagenome (GOLD analysis project Ga0137297, IMG submission 97191) | Mouse cecal microbial communities from Vienna, Austria - Mucin amended with D2O | ecosystem: Host-associated > Mammals > Digestive system > Large intestine > Cecum | place: Austria: Vienna... | reverse complement strand
CCGGCGGCGGACAGGCAGCCGGTTTACGGCTTACTTAAACGAAGTGCGGATCCGAAAGGCCAAGGAGTATTTAGGACGCCACCATGAGGCCAGCAATGAGCAGATCGCGGTTAAGGTAGGGTTTGGAAACAATCCGAAATATTTTGAAAAAGTGTTTAAGAAGTATGCAGGATGCACGCCGAAGGAATACAAGAAGACAAAAAAGTAGTAAATATGACGGATATTTACCCTCCAAATGTCGGATATATAAGTTATTTGCATAAAAAGTCTGGTTTATAATGGTTGTATCTTGGCAGACGTGGGAAATGCCGCATGGCTGGGCGCAGAGGGAGCTTTCATTGGCTGCCGCTGCTGCGGATTTAAGGCGCAGGGCATTTTAAGGTTCTGCCGTAACCACAGGAAAACAGGAGGGCAATCATTATGAAGAAAAAACGTGTAGCATTGATGCTGTCGGCGGCTTTGGCCGCGGGAGTTTTGGCCGCGGGATGCGCAGGCAAGGATCAGGGAGGATCCGGGCAGGCCGCGGATGCACCGGCGGCTCAGGGAACCCAGGCAGCTTCCGGGGAAACCGCAGCCGCAGGCGGCGGGGCTGATTCCGGGCAGTCCGGGGGGGGTGACTACCTTTACCTTTTCTAAGGTATCTTACCCTAGCGTAACCCTGCCGGAAGGGCAGACCTCGGATAAGAACGTGGTAATTGATTATATCCGGGATAATTACGGGGTGGATATGGTGATGGACTGGCAGGCGGAAAATTCCGAGTACAATAATAAATTATCCTTAAATATCGCTTCCGGCAGCCTTCCCGATATCTTTTTCTGCAATAATTACCGTACATTTTTGCAGCTTGCCCAGAACGGCCTTCTGGCGGACTTGACGGATATTTATGACGACAATATTTCCGATACCATTAAGGGAATTGACAAATCTTATAACGGAAGGAATTTTGAGCCGGTTACGATCGACGGCAGGATTATGGCTATCCCGGGAGGAAACTTAGACGGACAGCAGAACCTCCTTTGGCTGAGGAAGGACTGGCTGGATAATTTAGGCCTGGATGTGCCGGATACCTTTGAGGATTTGGAAAAAGTCCTGTACGCTTTTGTCAATGATGATCCCGACGGAAACGGGGTAGACGATACGGTGGGGCTGGTGGTGTCCGCTACGGAGGCGGTAAAGGGCTATAACCACAATTATGGCTTAGAGCCGATTTTCTATGCCTTCGGCGCGTATCCGACTTACTGGATGGAGGATGAGAACGGCCAGGTTTATTACGGCTCCACCGGGGAAAAGATGAAGGATGCATTGGCACTTCTTCAGGATTGGTATGCTAAGGGCTTAATTGACAAGCAGTTTGCCACCAGGATTGGCTCAGGAGAGACGGAAGCGGTGTTTACCTCCGGCCAGGGCGGCGCGTTCTTTGGCCCGGTTCATGCCACCAGCATTATCGATGCGTATACCAATAACCCGGATATTGAGCTGGTTCCGGTGATCGGCCCCCTTTCGGCTGACGGCAAGCTAAACTATGTGCTGCCATCCCCCATGGATTCCATGCTCTGCATCAGCTCCAAGTGCTCCGATCCGGCTAAGGCGGTAGAGATCATCGGCATCGGCAACGACTTATACCGGGGCTTTAATGAGGAGGCAAACAAGATTTTTGAGGAAGCTAAGATTGCCCCGTCCAGCAGCGGACGCCGCGCCATCTTCCCCCAGGGCGCCGTTACCTATGACTACTTTGACATTATCGAAACCTTGGGAAAGGCCACCAAAGATCAGATTGAAACCGGTTCCTATACGCCGTATGAAGGCATTACCCAGTACGATAAGGATCAGATTGACCTGGCAAGCGGCTTTGCCGACGGCTCTGATACCAGCGAAGTGGCCTTTAAGGCTTACTATTACCGCTATGTGGCCAGCCAGCTTTTAAGCGATGACAAGATGAACCCTATTGACGCTGCCTACTACTACACTACCGATTCCAGCGCTTCCCTGCAGACGGAGCTGGATACTTTGGAGCAGGAAATGTATTTGAGCATCATTATCGGCGACAAAGAGGTAAGTTATTTTGACGATTTTGTAAAGCAGTGGAACAGCATCGGCGGCGAGACCTTGTTGAATGAGGTGAAGGATATCCTGGGCAAATAAAGCGGAAAGGGGAACGGAGGATGAAGAGAAGCAGTGCTGCTGCGGCCAATAAACGCAGACATAAACAATGGCCCTATCATCTGATGATGCTGCCTGGGATGATTTTCCTGATTATTTTCCATCTGGTTCCCATGGGCGGCCTGCTGATGGCATTCCAGGATTTCATGCCGATCAAGGGATTGTTCGGATCCAGATTCGTGGGTCTCAAAAATTTTGAGCGGCTGTTTAAGCTGCCCACGTTCTGGAGGGTTTTGCGCAACACGGTGGTTATTTCCGTGGGGAAGCTGGTGTTAGTCATGGTGGCGTCGGTTATCTTTGCCCTGCTGTTAAATGAGTGCCGCCATGTGAAGTACAAGCGAATCATCCAGACCACCGTATATCTGCCCCATTTCCTTTCCTGGGTAATCCTGGCGGTTATGTTCAGCAACGTATTTTCCTACACCGGGATTGTGAGCCAGATCGCCCAGATGTTCGGCGGGGAGCCTACCATGTTTATGATCAGCAACAGCTGGTTTAGGAAAATCCTGATTGGCGGGGAGATTTGGAAGGAGTTCGGCTATGGGGCCATCGTGTATGTGGCGGCCATCACCGGCATCGATCCCACCTTATATGAGGCGGCGGGAATTGACGGGGCCGGGAGATGGAAGAAGATGTGGTATATCACGCTTCCAAGCATCATCCCCACGATTGTATTGATGACCACGTTAAATATCGGCAAGCTGTTAAAGGGCGGCTTTGACCAGGTGTTTAACTTATATTCCCCGCTGGTATATGAGACGGGCGATATTATCGATACGTATGTATACCGCATGGGCCTTGTGGATTTACAGTACAGCAACGGTACGGCTGTGGGCTTGTTCCAGTCCCTGATCGGCTTTATCCTGCTGGTGATTGCCTATAAGCTGGCGGATAAGCTGGTAGGCTACCGGGCATTTTAGAGGAGGGGCAGATGAAAAAATTTAAAATTTCGGACGTGCTGATTTACTTAGCCCTGCTGTTTTGCGGGCTGATCTGCCTGATTCCTATCTTAAATACGGTGGCGATCTCCCTCAGCGATAAAACTAGCGCGGCCTTGGGGTTAGTGCGGCTGTGGCCGGTGAATTTCACCACGGTTTCCTACGGCAATATGCTGGAGGAGACGCAGTTTTGGGTGTCGTTCATGGTTTCGGTAAAGCGGGTAATCATCGGCGTATCCTTGAACATGGTGGTGACGATCCTTACGGCTTACCCCTTGTCCAAGTCCAGCAGCCAGTTCCGTACCAAAAGCATTTATATGTGGATCGTGGTGTTTACCATGCTGTTTAACGGCGGCCTGGTTCCTACCTTTATGGTGATTAATAAGCTGAACCTGATGGATACCTTCTGGGCTCTGGTACTTCCGGGGGCAGTGCCGGTATTTAACGTGATTCTGCTAATGAACTTTTTTAAGGGCGTTCCCCAGTCCCTGGAGGAATCGGCCAGCATGGACGGCGCAGGCCCCTGGACGGTGCTGACCCAGATTTATCTGCCACTGTCTAAGCCTTCCCTGGCCACCATCGGCCTGTTTTCGGTAGTGACCCACTGGAATTCGTATTTCGACGGGAAGATTTACATTAACTCGGTGAGCAAGCTGCCGCTGCAGACGTATATCCAGTCCCTGTCCAGCTCCTTAAATGCGGAGATGATGGCGACCATGACTGCGGAGGAAGTGCAGGAGCAGTTGGCCATGTCCAGCCTTACCTTTAATTCGGCTAAGGTTGTGGTATCCATGATCCCGATTTTGCTGATTTACCCGTTTTTGCAGAAGTATTTCGTTACCGGCATGGTTGTGGGCGCAGTAAAGGAATAAAAACAGTGAAGGAATAAAAGCAGTGCGAATAGGGGGGCGGCAGTTTGATGCCGCCTCCTTAAGCAGGCTAAGTATGGATGGTAAAAGGAGATTAACATGAAACCGGAAGATAAGATAAAGGTACATATTTTGGGAAGCTGTTCCGGCACGGAGCCGTATGAGGGGAGGCATCATACCTCGGTGGCGCTGGAGACGGAGAAGGGCCTTTACTGGCTGGATGCGGGGGAATGCTGTTCCTACACCGCTTACTTAATGGGACTTGATTTGCTGAAAACCAAGGGGATTTTTATCTCTCACTGCCATATGGATCACATGGGGGGCTTAGGGAAGCTCCTCTGGGATATCCGGAAGCTGACCGTGGTGGAAAGCCGCAAGCTTTTGGCGGATAATCTGCCGGTGTACGTTCCTTATGAGGAAAGCTATCAGGCGGTGATGCAGCTTTTGGCCCATACGGAGGATGATTTTAAATGCCCCTACACCCATGAGGGCCGCGGCGTGCAGGATGGGATCCTGTATGCAGGCGGGGATGATGAGGACGGGATTACCGTGGAGGCAGTCCATAACCATCACTTAAAGCATGAAGAGGGAACGCCATGGCGATCCTTTTCCTTCCGGATCCGGATGCTTGGGAAGACCATCTTTTATTCCGGGGACACGGAGAGGGAGGATCTGGAGCATACGGTTCCCGATGACTGCGATCTGCTGATGATCGAGACCGGGCATCACCAGATTGAGCAGATCTGTAACTGCCTGAAGGCTTATGGGAAGAAGCCAAAGCAGCTTTTATTCATCCACCACGGGGTTAAGATTTTAAATAATCCCAACTGGGCAGAGGAGGAAGTGAAGCGCCAGTGGGGAACTGGCGGCATGATTTCCCATGATCGGATGACCCTTACGGTGTAAGAAGTAAAATAAGCTGTCCTGCTTAAAAAGCGAAAGCTTTTTGGCAGGGCGGCTTTTTTCGGTTTTTCCGGCTTTTTGGGGAATCTTGTTGTCAAGTATTTTTCGGCAATTTTTTTTCCGTGGGAAGATAAATTGACAGCATAGGGGCTTTGCAAAGGAAATTACACTTCCTTTGTCGAATTATGCGGTGAGAACCCATTGCGCGGCGGAAATCCCAAAGTCTATAATGACTTAATGAAGGGAAAGAAAGCGGCTTCCATGCAGATCGTGCCGGTTTATGCCAGTCTGTAAGTTGAAGCCGCTTGGTTCCCCTTTGGGGGCAGGCACACGGTGTCAGGATGCATAAAAGGCAAAAGGAGGAATGAATTATGGGTGAACTGAATATTGCGATTGCAGATGATAATCCGCAGACTTTAGGGAGGTTACAGGAAATTTTGGAGGCTGAAACGGACTTTTCCGTGGTGGGAAAGGCGGAAAATGGGGAAGATGCATACAATATGATTGTAAAAACAGTCCCGGATGTGGTTCTGCTGGATGTGATCATGCCAAGGATGGATGGGATCGCGGTGATGGAAAAGGTCAGGAAAAACCATACCTTAAAGAAGACACCGGCTTTCATCATGGTGACGGCCGCCGGGAGCGAAAATATGACGGCAGACGCCTTTCGGATGGGAGCCAATTATTATGTGATGAAGCCCTTTTCAAAGGAGATTATTGTCGATAAAGTCCGCAAGGTAGGGCGGATAAAGGAGAAAAATAAGGAGCGGGCGGAGCTTAGGATGGTTAAGCCTTATATGGATAAACAGGAGTACATGGAACAGAACCTGGAAAATGATGTTACCCATATGCTGCATGAAATCGGGATCCCCGCACATATTAAGGGATATCAGTACCTGCGGGACGCGATTATCATGTCCGTGGAGGATCACGAGATGCTTTCTTCCGTGACCAAGATCCTGTATCCGGCCATTGCCAAAAAGCATCAGACCACGGCCAGCCGGGTGGAGCGGGCTATCCGCCATGCCATTGAAGTCGCCTGGGGCAGGGGGCGGCTGGAAACCATCAATGAGCTGTTCGGCTATACGGTAAGCAATGGGAAAGGCAAGCCTACGAATTCTGAGTTTATCGCGCTGATTGCTGACAAGATCCGCCTGGACTACAAGCGGATGCAGTAAAGCGGAGGCGGGCAGGAGGACGCCCCGTCCAAACTGCCGCAAAAAAACGTCAATTCCTGGCAAAAAACTTGAGAATCTACTTCCTAAAAAGAGAAAAGTATTGTATACTAGGGGTATGGATTTTTGAGAAGGATAGTGACAAGGGAGGTTTTTTCATGAAAAAGATTCTATTCGTAGCGTCGGAAGCAGTTCCTTTTATCAAGACGGGAGGGCTGGCGGATGTGGTCGGTTCCCTTCCCAAGTGCTTTGACAAGGAATACTTCGATGTTCGCGTGATGATTCCCAAGTATCTTTGCATCAAGGAACAGTGGCGGAATGGAATGCAGTATGTAAATCATTTTTATATGGACTACTTAGGGCAGAGCCGTTATGTGGGAATACTGCAGTATGTGTACGAAGGGGTTACATTTTATTTTATTGATAATGAAAGCTATTTCTGCGGAGACAAGCCTTACGGCGACTGGTACAACGATCTGGAAAAATTTGCCTTTTTCTCCAAGGCCGCCCTTTCTGCCCTTCCGGTCATCGGCTTCAGGCCGGATGTGGTGCACTGCCATGACTGGCAGACGGGGCTTATCCCGGTTCATTTAAAGGATAAATTCCATGACGGCGAGTTTTTCGCCAGCATGAAGTCGGTAATTACCATCCATAACTTAAAGTTCCAGGGCGTATGGGACGTGAAAACGATCCAGAGGCTTTCCGGCCTTCCGGATTACTACTTTACGCCGGATAAGCTGGAAGCGTACAAGGACGGCAATATGTTAAAGGGCGGCATCGTGTTTGCCGATGCCATCACTACGGTCAGCAATACTTACGCGGAAGAGATTAAGATGCCCTTCTACGGCGAGGGCCTGGACGGCCTGATGCGGGCCCGTTCCAACAGCCTGCGTGGGATCGTAAACGGGATTGACTATGATGATTTCAACCCGGAGACGGATCGCCATATTGTCCAGCCCTATAATGCAAAGAATTTCCGCAAGGAAAAGATTAAAAATAAAGCTGCCCTCCAGGAGGAGCTGGGGCTGCAGCGGGATGATCATAAGTTTATGATCGGCATTGTGTCCCGATTGACCGACCAGAAGGGGCTGGATTTGATTCAGTGCGTGATGGATGAGATCTGCACCGAGGATGTGCAGCTGGTGGTGCTGGGAACCGGCGATGAAAAGTATGAGAATATGTTCCGCCATTATGACTGGAAATATAATGACCGGGTGTCGGCGTTAATCTACTATTCCGAGCCTATGTCCCATAAGATTTACGCTGCCTGCGATGCCTTCCTGATGCCTTCCCTGTTTGAGCCCTGCGGCTTAAGCCAGCTGATGGCTCTGCGGTACGGCACTGTGCCCATTGTCCGGGAGACAGGCGGCCTAAAGGATACGGTAGAGCCTTACAATGAATACGAGGGCAGGGGGACCGGCTTTTCCTTTACCAATTACAATGCCCATGAGATGTTAAACAGCATCCGCTACGCAAAGCACGTTTATTATGAGAAGAAACGGGAGTGGAATAAGATTATTGACCGGGCGATGGCGCAGGATTTTTCCTGGCACACTTCTGCCATGAAGTACCAGGAGCTGTATGACTGGCTGATTGGGTACTAGGCCATGGAGCGGGAAGATAGGAAGATATGTCCTTCTGTCGGCGAGCAGAAGGGGGAGGGAAGGCATCTGCCTTTGCTTACCCGGGAGGAAAGGAGAGCGGCGGCCCGCTGGGCCGCCGATACCACCTGGGCCAACCAGGAGGCGTACTTGGAGGATCCAGTTTATATGGAGTGCGTGGCGGATATCTTGTCCCATCCGGTATTCTGTTCCATGGAGAGGTTTATCCAGCACGGCTCCACCAGCTGTAAGGCTCACTGCATCCAGGTATCCTATTTAAGCTACTGCATCTGCCAAAAATTTGGCTGGGATTTTCGCACGGCGGCAAGGGCGGGGCTTCTCCATGATTTGTTCCTGTATGACTGGCATACCCATGCGCGGGAGACCGGTGATCATTTCCACGGATTTACCCATCCCAGGACGGCTCTTAGAAATGCCAGGGAGCATTTTCTCCTTTCCAAGGAAGAGGAAGAGGTGATCCTTCGCCATATGTGGCCGCTGACTCCGCTTCCGCCTATGTCCGGGGCGGGGATCGCGGTAGTATACGCGGATAAGCTGTGCAGCCTGACGGAGACGGCTCTTAAGGTGCGGGGCTGGTTTGCGGTGAATTTCCTTTATCGGAGGAAATTCCTTTAGTTTCATTGATTTACGGCAAAGAAAGTAGGAAGGGAATGGGTGTTTGGCAGCAGATCTTGGAAAACCAGGTATTGGTAAGTTCGGTGATGGGCTGGACGGTGGCTCAGGCGTTAAAGACCGTGATTGACTGTGTGCTCAATAAAAGCTTTAATGCGGAGCGGATATTCGGTTCAGGGGGGATGCCCAGTTCCCACGCGTCTACGGTGTGCAGCTTAACGGTTGCCTCCGGCCTGTGTTACGGCGTGGGTTCTTTTGAGTTTGCCATTAGTTTTGTGCTGGCTATGGTGGTGATGTATGACGCCATGGGGGTGCGCAGGGAGACAGGGAAGCAGGCCAAGCTTTTGAATTCCATTATTTTGGAAAACCCGCTGAAATTAAGCGGTGAAGTGCTGCAGGAACGGCTGAAGGAGTATGTGGGGCACACGCCCTTCCAGGTGATTGTAGGGGCGCTTTTGGGGATTGGCCTTACCTTTGGTCTGGACTGCCTGCTTTATTCGTGATTGATGATATGATGCCAGGGGCAAAAGGTCGGAAATCCGATGCAAGCTTGCAAGAGGATTTTTGAACTTGGGATCTGCCAAAAACATGAAAAAGCAGCCCGATCAGGGCGGATTACTATACGGAAAGCAAGATGTAAAAAAATGGAATTTTTCATCTTGCTTTTTTTCGTGATCTGTGGTTAAATGAAAGCAAGAAGTATTTGACATTTGCAGGATCCTGAATTATAATGAGAAAAACGAACATTTGTTTGCATGGAGGACGGTATGGAGAGAGATGAGAAGTTAAAGGCCCTTGACGCGGCGATCACACAGATTGAGAAGGCTTACGGGAAAGGCTCCGTGATGAAGCTGGGGGATTCCGGGGCGAATATGAATATTGAGACGGTTCCCACCGGCTCCCTGAGCCTGGATATTGCTTTGGGGTTAGGCGGAGTTCCGAAGGGGCGCATTGTGGAGATATACGGGCCGGAGTCCAGCGGAAAGACCACCGTTGCCCTGCATATGGTGGCGGAGGTGCAGAAGCGGGGAGGCATTGCAGGCTTTATTGACGCGGAGCACGCCTTGGATCCGGTTTACGCGAAGAATATCGGGGTGGAGATTGACGAGCTTTACATTTCCCAGCCGGATAACGGGGAGCAGGCTTTAGAGATCACCGAGACGATGGTGCGCTCCGGGGCGGTGGATATCGTGATCGTGGATTCTGTTGCGGCGCTGGTTCCCAAGGCGGAGATTGACGGGGACATGGGGGATTCCCACGTGGGCCTGCAGGCCAGATTGATGTCCCAGGCCTTAAGGAAGCTGACCGCCGCCATCAGCCGCTCCAACTGCATCGTAATTTTCATCAACCAGCTTCGGGAAAAGGTAGGGGTGATGTTTGGGAACCCGGAGACCACCACCGGAGGCCGTGCGCTGAAGTTTTATTCTTCCGTCCGGCTGGATGTGCGCAGGACGGAGACCTTAAAGCAGGGCGGGGAGATGATCGGGAACCACGTCCGGGTAAAGGTAGTGAAGAACAAGATTGCCCCGCCCTTCAGGGAGGCGGAGTTTGATATTATGTTCGGCAAGGGGATTTCCACGGAGGGAGATATCCTTGATCTGGCGGTTAAGGAAAATATTGTGGAGAAAAGCGGCGCCTGGTATGCGTATAACGGCGCGAAGATCGGCCAGGGCCGGGAGAACGCGAAGAATTACCTGCTGGCGAACCCGGAGATTAGGGATGAGGTGGAAAAGAAAGTGAGGATCCAATACGGCCTGATTCCCGGGGAAGGACAGCCGGAGGAGGCAAAGCCGGCAAAAACCCCTTCCGGGGATAAGGAGGAAGGGCCGGAGGGCGCTTTATGATGGTGCTGTCCGTCACGAGTTTAGATAGGAAGAGGAGCAAGGTTCTGTTTGATCAGGGCCTTGCCCTTATTTTGCATCCTGGCGAGCTTAAGGCCTTCCATATTGAAGAGGGGCGGGAGCTTTCCCGGGAAGGCTATGAGGCTCTGGTAAGCAAAGCTTTGCTTCCCCGGGCGAAGGAGCGGGTGTTAAGGGCACTTATGGTTTCCGATAAGACGGAGGAGCAGCTTCAGAACTTGCTTTCCCGTGAGGGGTATCCCGTGGAGGCAAAGGAAGCGGCCATAGCCATGGCAAAGGAGTATGGGTATGTGGATGATGAGGCATACGGGGCCAGGTATGTGGAAAGCCAGGCAGGAAGGAAAAGCAGGCGGCAGCTGGCCTTGGATATGCAGAGGAAGGGCTTTAGCCACAGCCTGGTGCAGGAGCTTTTGGATGGATGCCCTATAGATGAGGAGGCGCAGATCCGGGCGATTTTGGAAAAGAAGGGATACCGCCCGGAGGACCGCCTGGATCGGAAGACCTTGGGGAAGCTGGCGGGGATGCTGGCAAGAAAAGGGTATTCTTATGAGGCTATTGGTGGAGTGCTTAAAGTAACGGGGCAGGATTTCGACTGATTTCATCAAAAACACCGGATTTTTTTTGGTAAATTGTTCAAGATGTCCGAATAGAACGGAATACTTTTTAATATACTTGACATAATACCGAAAAGCGTTTAAAATTATATTTGTTGTATCCGTACAATGAAAATTAAATAAGGAGGTGCTCCTGTGTCACCGTTAGTAGCATTGATTACTTTCGTTATCGTTGCTCCTATTACCTGGCTTGCGGCTACCGCTTACCATAAAAAGACGTATGAAAGCAAAGTTGGTTCGGCGGAAGAAAAGTCCCGGGAAATAATAGATGAGGCGTTAAAGGTAGCAGAGACAAAGAAGCGAGAAGCTCTCCTGGAAGCGAAAGAAGAGTCCTTAAAGACAAAGAATGAGCTGGAAAAAGAAACCAAGGAAAGAAGAGCGGAACTTCAGCGTTATGAACGGCGCGTACTGAGCAAAGAGGAAAACGTAGAAAAGAAAGCAGATTCCCTGGAGAAGAGGGAAGCAGGTTTACAGCAAAGAGAGGATGCCCTGAACAAGCGGAGTGCGGAGGTGGACGCACTTTACGACAAGGGGATACAGGAACTGGAGAAAATTTCAGGACTGACCTCCGAACAGGCGAAAGAATATCTTTTAAAATCTGTTGAAGACGATGTAAAACATGATACCGCAAAATTAGTAAAGGAACTGGAAAACAGGGCGAAGGAAGAAGCAGACCGGAAGGCGAAGGATTACATTGTCACCGCGATCCAAAGGTGCGCGGCGGACCATGTTGCCGAGACTACCGTTTCTGTGGTACAGCTTCCGAATGATGAGATGAAGGGCCGGATCATAGGACGAGAAGGCCGCAATATTCGTACATTGGAAACGATGACCGGTGTGGAGTTGATTATCGATGATACCCCGGAAGCCGTTGTTTTATCCGGATTTGATCCGATCCGGAGGGAAGTGGCAAGGATTGCATTGGAAAGACTGATCGTGGACGGACGTATCCATCCGGCCAGGATTGAAGAGATGGTTGAGAAGGCGCAGAAGGAAGTGGAGTCCATGATGCGGGAGGAAGGCGAGGCCGCTACCTTGGAGGTAGGCGTCCACGGCATCCATCCGGAGCTGGTGAAGCTTCTGGGAAAAATGAAATTCAGGACCAGTTACGGCCAGAATGCATTAAAGCATTCCATCGAGGTAGCGCAGCTTTCAGGCTTGCTGGCTGCGGAGATGGGGCTGGATGTGCGGGTAGCCAAGCGGGCTGGCCTGTTACATGACATTGGGAAATCCGTTGACCATGAGCAGGAAGGAACCCATGTACAGTTAGGTGTGGAATTATGCCGGAAGTATAAGGAATCGGCAACCGTAACCAATGCAGTGGAGTCCCATCATGGCGACGTTGAGCCCCAGAGTTTAGTAGCCTGCATCGTACAGGCGGCAGATACCATATCTGCGGCAAGGCCGGGTGCGAGAAGGGAAACTCTGGAAACATATACCAACAGATTGAAACAGTTAGAAGATATTGCAGTTGCCTTTAAGGGAGTGGACAAGTCCTTTGCCATCCAGGCAGGGCGCGAGATCCGCATTATGGTGATTCCGGAACAGATTAGCGATGATGATATGGTATTGCTGGCGAGGGATATCTCTAAGCGGATTGAGAATGAACTTGAGTATCCGGGGCAGATTAAGGTAAATGTAATCCGGGAGTCCCGGGTTACGGATTACGCGAAGTAAGAACATTAAGAAGCTTTATGAACAGCAGGTTTGTAGGGCTTCTTTTTTATCCGGCAAAGAACTTTTGGAGATATTTGGAATCCAGAAAGGAAGATGGAATGGGAAAAATTGGGTTTATCGGGATGGGGAACATGGGGAGCGCTATCCTAAGGGGGCTTTTGGGGCATGGGTTTAAGCCGGAGGAGCTTCTGTTTACCGATGTAAGGGAAAGCCGGAGAAGGGAGATCTCCAGTGAGACGGAGGTGGAGGCCGTCTGCTCTGACAAGGAATGCGCCGCTGCCTCCTCCTGCCTGGTGCTGGCAGTGAAGCCTCAGTATTATCCGGAGGTGTTGGGAGAGATTCGATCAGTGCTTAAGCCCGGACAGATGGTGATCTCCATCGCCCCAGGGAAGAGTGTGGGGCATTTGAAGGAGATGCTGGGGGAGGATAAGCGGATCGTGCGGGCCATGCCCAATACCCCGGCTCTTCTTGGGGAGGGGATGACCGGGGTGTGCTACGATCCGGCGGAGTTTTCCCGGGAGGAAGAAGAGTTTATCGGCCGTTTCTTTGCGTCTTTTGGACGGATGGAAGTGGTGGAAGAGCGGCTGATGGATGCGGTGGTCTGTGTCAGCGGCAGCTCTCCGGCTTACGTATACATGATGATTGAGGCCATGGCGGACGGAGGGGTAAAGTATGGTCTTTCAAGAAGCCAGGCGCTGACCATGGCGGCCCAGGCTGTCCTTGGCAGCGCAAAGATGGTTTTGGAAACCGGGAAGCATCCAGGCGAGTTAAAGGATATGGTATGCTCCCCAGGGGGGACGACCATAGCGGCGGTAAGCGCACTGGAGGAACAGGGCTTTCGGAGCGCGCTGATTAAGGCGGCGGATGCCTGCATTGAGCGGTGCAGGGCATTATAGATGGAGGAAAATATGGACGAGATGAATAAGGAAAACAATAAGGGGGAAATCCCCCCAGTGATCCGTAAAGGGCGGGAATTAAAGTATCAGGGAACGATCTTAAAAATTTATGAGGATCAGGTAATTGCCAATGGACATGAATGTAAATGGGATTTCATCCACCATGACGGGGCGGCGGCGGTGATCCCGGTTACGGCGGACGGGAAAATCCTTATGGTCCGCCAGTACCGCAATGCCTTGGATCGGCTGACATTGGAAATTCCGGCGGGAAAGCTGGATGAGCCGGGGGAGCCTACCTTAGCCTGCGCTACCAGGGAACTGGAAGAGGAGACGGGCTTTCGCTCGGAAAACATTGAATTTTTGCTTAGTTTAAATACCACGGTGGCATTTTGCGATGAACATATCGATATTTACCTGGCCAGGGATTTGGTTCCCAGCCACCAGCATCTGGATGAGGATGAGGTGATCCAGGTGGAAAGCTGGGAGTTAAAGGATCTGGAAGATCTGATTTATGCCGGGAAGCTTACGGATTCTAAAACCATTGCCGCAATCCTGGCATATGCCCAAAAGTACGCAAGCCGCTGACCGGGAGCCTTTTAGCCTGCAGGGCGCAGGATGGGCGACAAAGCGTCCTTTTGTCAATTTGGGCAAAAGAGGAATGAACCGTAAGGCCTGCTGCATAGGCTATCCGTAAGGGAAGGGGAAGTCCATGGAGGAGGCTTTTATGGGACGGATTACCAGATGGGGGATGGGAGAAACGGCGAAGACGGCAGGAAGGGTATTTGTTTTCTGCTTTTTCTTTGGGATCCTGGCAGGGACGGTTGTGGGGAACCTGGGATTTTTGGAAATTCCCCAAGCTTTGGAAGGCGGCGGACGGGCTTTTTGGGGAGGCAAATCCCTCCTGGATTTCGGAAACGCCGTGATGTTAAACCGCCCTTGGCGGATGGAGGGCGGGAGCGCGGAAAAATTTTTTTATATCGGCAAGGAGCGCCTGGGGGAAGGGCTTGCCGCCTGGCTTCTCGGCCTGACCGTATGCGCCGTTCCCTTTTTCTGGGCGCTGGCGGTTTATATGGGGTTTTCCTTAAGCTGGGTGGTGGTTTGCTATACGGTTCAGATGGGCTTTTTGGGGCTTTTTGGATTTTTTTTGTCCTGTTTTCCCCAATGGCTGTTTTATCTGCCGGCCTGGTATCTGTTCATTTGGCAGGGTCTAAACCGGCCTGCCAGGGTAAGGTTTTTGCCGTCCCTTTTGGGCCTTTTGCTGTTTTGTTTGGGGGCGGGGGCTGAGGCGTTTGTAAACCCAGTTTTTTTGCGGATGCTGTAGCGATTAGATGAGGGATAAATTATGTTAAGCGATATATCAAGCTTTGTGGAGTACTTAAGGGAGGTAAAGAAAACCTCGAAAAATACGGAGATTTCCTACCAGAGGGACTTGCATCAGATGTGTGCCTACCTGGAGGGGCTTGGGATTAAGGAGGTAAGCAAGGTAACGAGGACCAGCTTAAACTCATATGTGCTTTATTTGGAGCGGGAGGGAAAAGCCACCACCACGATTTCACGGGTGCTGGCATCCATCAAGGCATTTTTCCATTACGAGTTAAGCATGGGGAACATTAAGCGGGATCCGGCGGAGCTTCTCAAAGCGCCGAAGATTGAAAAGAAAGCGCCCACCATCCTTACCGTGGAGGAGGTTGAGCGGCTGATGGCACAGCCGGCGGGCCAAAATGCCAAGGAGATTCGGGACAAGGCTATGCTAGAGCTTTTGTATGCTACCGGCATCCGGGTTTCGGAGCTTATCCATTTGGAGCTTACGGACTTGAATATGCAAGTGGGATATATCACTTGCCGGGACGGGCAGAAAGAAAGGATGGTTCCCTTTGGGAAGCGGGCGAAAAAGGCCTTGGCAAAGTATTTGGAAGAAAGCCGCGCCATCCTTTTGAAGGGGAATGAATCCGCCTGCCTGTTCTCCAACTGCAACGGGCAGCCGATGAGCCGCCAGGGATTTTGGAAGATTATCAAGTATTACGGGGATAAGGCGGAGATTAAAAGCGATATCACTCCCCACAGCCTGCGCCATTCCTTCGCTGCCCATCTGTTAAAAAGCGGCGCGGACGCCCATGCTGTGCAGACTATGCTTGGTCATTCAGATTCTGCCGCGATCCAGATGTATACGGCCTATTTTGGAGGGCATATAAGGTAGCCGTAAGGGGATTTCATAAAAAGCGTGTTCAAAGTAGTTTTGGAGGAGGAATGAAGATGAAGCGTATGGAGGATTACGTAAGAAGCATACCGGATTTTCCGGAGCCGGGGATTATTTTCCGGGACGTGACTACGATTTTGCAGGATAGGGACGGTTTGCACCTGGCCATTGATCAGCTGATTGAGATGCTGAAAGGGATTGATTTTGACTTGGTGGTGGGGCCTGAGTCCAGAGGGTTTATCTTTGGCGTTCCGGTAGCCTATATCCTGCATAAGGGCTTTGTGCCGGTGCGCAAGAAGGGAAAGCTTCCCTGCGAGACGATTTCGGCGGAGTATGAGCTGGAGTATGGGAAGGCAGTAGTTGAGATGCACAGGGATTCCATTAAGCCAGGGCAGAAGGTGGTGATTGTTGACGACCTGATTGCCACCGGTGGAACCATCGAGGCCATTGCCAGGATGGTGGAGCAGCTGGGCGGCCAGGTGGTGAAGATTTGCTTTGTGATGGAACTAGCCGGGCTTGAGGGAAGGAAAAAGCTTTCGGGCTATTTAGTGGATTCCATTATCACTTATGAGGGGCATTAAGCGGCGGTTTATACGGCTTATCTTTTGAGGGCTGATGCGGGGGCATCAGCCTTTTGTTTTGGCGGGAAATGTTTGGGGGAGGGGATCTCTGGGAAAGATATGGGGGAAGAGGATTTTCCCATAAAAAGGGGCAACATTCGCGGCGTTTAAGCTTTTGCTTGCATTTTTGGACAAAAAAAACTATAATGTGTAATAACCATTTCCTGTTGCAGGGATGAGAGCAGCAAAGGCGTAGATCTTAATGGAGAGGACAGGCAGGTATTCAAATGGCAGAAAAAGAGATTAAGGAGAAACTGGATATCGAACTGGAAGCACCGGCTTCATTTACCAGTCCAGAGACATTATATGCGGATTTAATTAAAGGGATACGCCGGTATCACCCTTCCGATGATATCAGCATGATTGAGAAGGCATACCAGGTGGCGGCCCAGGCCCATAAGGAGCAGAAGCGCAAATCCGGGGAGCCTTACATTATCCATCCGCTGTGCGTGGCCATCATATTGGCGGATCTGCAGATGGATAAGGAGACCATCGAGGCTTCCATCCTTCATGACGTGGTGGAAGATACAGTAATGACCTTGGAGGAGCTGCGCAGTGAGTTTGGGGACGAGGTGGCGCTTTTGGTGGACGGCGTGACGAAATTAACCCAGCTTTCCTGGTCGGCGGACAAGGTAGAGCTTCAGGCGGAAAACTTAAGGAAGATGTTTTTGGCCATGGCCAAGGACATTCGGGTGATTTTAATTAAGCTGGCGGACCGCCTCCATAATATGCGCACCCTTCAGTTCCAGTCCCCGGCCAAGCAGAAGGAGAAGGCCAGGGAGACGATGGATATTTATTCGCCCATCGCCCACCGGCTGGGAATTTCCAAGATTAAGGTAGAACTGGACGATCTGTCCTTAAAATATCTGGATCCGGAGGTTTATCAGGATCTTTCGGAAAAGATTTCCATGCGCAAGGAGATAAAGGAAGATTTCATTACCCAGATTGTTAATGAAGTAAAGTGCCATATGGAAGACGCGGAGATTGTGGCCAAGGTGGACGGCAGGGTAAAGCATTTTTTCAGCATTTACCGGAAAATGGTAAGCCAGAATAAAACCTTGGAGCAGATTTATGATTTGTTTGCGGTGCGGATTATCGTGGAGTCGGTAAAGGACTGCTACGGGGCTCTTGGGGTGATCCATGAGCTGTATAAGCCTATCCCCGGGCGGTTTAAGGATTATATCGCCATGCCCAAGCCCAATATGTACCAATCCCTTCACACTACCTTAATCGGCGGGAACGGCCAGCCTTTCGAGATCCAGATCCGTACCTTTGAGATGCACCGGACGGCGGAGTATGGCATCGCCGCCCACTGGAAGTACAAGGAGAGCGGAAGCGGCCAGGCGGCTGCTGCCAGCGAGGAGGCAAAGCTAAGCTGGCTGCGCCAGATTTTGGAGTGGCAGCGGGAGACGGACGATTCCAAGGAATTTTTGAATTTAATTAAAAGCGATTTAAATATGTTCTCGGACACGGTCTATTGCTTTACGCCTTCCGGGGACGTGAAGGATCTGCCCAGCGGCTCCACGCCTATTGATTTCGCCTACGCGATCCACAGCGCCGTAGGGAATAAGATGGTGGGGGCCAGGGTGAACGGCAGGCTGGTGAATATCGATTACCAGATCCAAAACGGGGATCGGATTGAGGTGATTACCTCCCAGAATTCAAAAGGCCCCAGCCGCGACTGGCTGAAGCTGGTGAAAAGCACCCAGGCGAAAAATAAGATCAACCAATGGTTTAAGACGGAGCTTAAGGAGGACAATATCCTTAAGGGCAAGGATATGATTGACCGGTACTGCCGGGCTAAGGGGATCAATTACCCAGAAATCAGCAAGCCGGAGTATATGGAAAAGGTGATGAGCCGGTACGCTTTCCGGGACTGGGATTCCGTGCTGGCCTCCATCGGCCACGGCGGCTTAAAAGAGGGCCAGGTCATTAATAAGATGTTGGAGGAGCGGGAGAAAAAGCGGAAGAAGGACATTACCGACACCACCATCCTCCATGAGCTTACCGACATGGCCGGGAAGCCGCCGGAGCTGGCAAGGCGGGCGGGAAGCGGGATTGTAGTGCGGGGAATCCACGATCTGGCCGTCCGGTTTTCCAAATGCTGCAGCCCCGTTCCCGGGGACGAGATCGTGGGCTTTGTTACCCGGGGAAGGGGGATCTCCATCCATCGGACAGACTGCATCAATATGCTGAACCTTCCGGAGGAGGAGCGTTCCCGGCTGATTGACGCCGAGTGGCAGAAAACGGAGGCGGAAAACCCAAGCACCACGTATTCCACGGAGATTAAGGTGTATGCCAATAACCGGATAGGTCTGTTTGTGGATATTTCCAAGGTGTTTACGGAGCGGCAGATCGACATTACCTCCATCAATGTGCGTACCAGCAAGCAGGGGAAGGCCACCATCACCATGACCTTTGACATCCATGGGGTGGAGGAATTAAACCGTTTAACGGATAAAATCCGGCAGATTGAAAGCGTGCTGGATATTGAGCGGTCTGCAGGCTGATGATGCAGCCGGCAGGGCAGCCTGGGCGCGGCGGCAAGAGCCGGTAATGACTGGGCGCAATAGAAGTTTTGCAGAGGCAGAGAATAGAAAAGGCTTTCCGGGTTTCCGGGGAGCTTTCCTTGTGTATTGTCTACGGGTCTGCGTGAAGAAAAGCGGGCGCTAAAGGACAGGATGGCCAGCTTTCACCGGC
>Ga0137297_10935_pt1 | contig 18849 bp, 16 predicted proteins | sample RamsorincwithD2O_FD_97191 | JGI IMG/M metagenome (GOLD analysis project Ga0137297, IMG submission 97191) | Mouse cecal microbial communities from Vienna, Austria - Mucin amended with D2O | ecosystem: Host-associated > Mammals > Digestive system > Large intestine > Cecum | place: Austria: Vienna... | reverse complement strand
TGGGAGTGAACATAGCTGCTATAAATATGGACTGGCTTCTGGAATATACAAAACAGAATATAGAACTTTTGTCAGGTGATTATATGTGTGTAACAAATGTGCATACAATTGTGACTGCCTATGAAAATGAATCCTACAGAAAGATCCAGAATGGGGGTATTATGGCGATTCCTGACGGTGGTCCTCTGGCTTCTGTTGGGCAGAAGCATGGATATAAGGAAATGCAGCGAACAACAGGTCCTTCTTATATGGAAGAAATCATGAAAATTTCTGTCGAGAAAGGATATCGGCATTATTTTTATGGTGCCATGCAGAAAACGTTGGATAAACTGAGAGGTGTGCTTGAAAAAAAATATCCAGGTATTCAGATTGTCGGGATGTATAGTCCACCATTTAGAAGAATGACGGATGAAGAAAATGAAGAAATAGTTAAAAAGATAAACAGAGCCAGTCCTGATTTCTTATGGGTGGGATTGGGAGCTCCGAAACAAGAACGATGGATGGCTGATCATCAGTGGCAGGTCAAAGGGTTTATGGTCGGAGTTGGAGCTGGTTTTGATTATCTGGCCGGAAATATCGAACGGGCTCCAGAATGGATGCAGAAAAATAATCTGGAATGGTTTTACCGATTAAAGCAAGAACCTTTTAGATTATTTAATCGATATTGGCATACCAATACAAGATTTATTTGGCATGCGTATATTAGGGGCAGATAATCAAAAGGGAAAGTGGAAATGAGTGATAAGAAGAGGATACTGATTATTCACAATTATTATCAGATTTCTGGTGGTGAAGATACACTTGTTGTTAACGAAAAGAAGCTGCTGGAAAAATACGGTCATGAAGTGATTTTATATACAAGGAATAATCTTGAGTTAAAAACAATGTCCAGGTTTCGGAAACTATTACTTCCGTTTACAACGATTTATAATCTGCGGACTGTGAGAGATGTCAGGAAACTTATTAAAGTAAACCATATTGATATTGTTCATGTCCATAATACATTAAATTTGATTAGTCCATCTGTTTATTATGTAGCGAAGCAATGTAATGTTCCGGTAGTACAGACAATACACAATTTTAGGCTCCTTTGTCCCGGAGCAACCTTTTACCGTGATGGACATATCTGTGAAGACTGCATAAAGTACGGGCTTATATGTGCTCTGAAACATAATTGTTATAGAAAAAGCAAAATACAGACATTAGCTTGTGTAATCAATATCAGAATACATCGAATAACTGGTATTTACGGAAAAATAAACTATATCTGTTTGACACAGTTTAATAAAAACAAATTACTGAATTTGAAACATATATCAGCGGAAAGAGTTTTTGTCAAACCCAATTTTGTAGATAGTGTTACTGAAATTGTACCAAGAAAACAAAGAGAAGATCAGTTTATTTTTGCAGGCAGGCTGGACAAGCTCAAAGGAATAGATATTTTATTAGAAGCATGGAAAAGGATGGGGGAGTCAGCCCCTAAGTTGATTGTATGCGGTACTGGACCGATGGAAAAATGGTGTAGGGATTTTATTGAGATAAATCACATAAATGTGGAACTCAGAGGGGTTGTTTCTAATACAGATGTCAGGAAAATGATAGCTAAAAGCAAAGCTCTTGTATTGCCAACACAGTGGTATGAAGGATTTCCTATGAGTATAGTTGAAGCGTATTCTGTAGGGACTCCGGTAATCTGCAGTGATCTCGGCAATGCCGGCAATATTGTTGTTAATGGTGTTACTGGGTGGAAATTTATGGAGATAGAAGAATTGATAGATTGTATTAGAAAATCGGGTCAGGAAGATCTGTATATTAAAACGTATCAGGAATATGTTTCCAAGTATACAGAGAAGATTAATTATCAGTTGTTGTCTGAAATATATGGGAGCCTGAAATGAGTGAACACACGAAAATCACAATTATTACTGTAAGCTATAATAGCGGGCAAACTATTGAAAATACGATAAAAAGTATTTTGGCGCAGGGATATGATGCACTCGAGTACATTATTGTAGATGGGGACTCGACGGATGGGACGCTTAAAATTGTGAAAAAATATGCTTTACATCATGCATGTATAAAGGTTTTATCTGAACCAGATGATGGAATCGCAGATGCTTTTAATAAGGGAGTAAACTTGGCAACTGGAGAACTGATAGGGATCATTAATTCGGATGATCAGTTGGCAGATGGGGCATTGGAGCTGGTAAATAATTGTTATTTGACTACAAATGCAGATGTCATTTATGGGGATACCATAGTGATAGACAAAGAAAATGAGTTGAAAATTCTTAAGAAGGCTGGAGTAATTAAAAGAATAAAATATGAAATGCCATTTATACATCAGAGTTGTTTTATAAAAAGGACAGCCTATGAAATGGTAGGGGAGTATGATAAAAAGTATAAAATCTGTATGGATTATGATATGCTGGCCCGTTTATACCAAAATAATTGTCATTTTGCCAATGCTAATGGTATAATTTCGATCTTCAATTATGGGGGAACGTCATGCGAACATCCCATAAGAACAGTGAACGAGGATATGGAAATAGCAGCTAAATACGGATTGAGCAGAAGAGAAGTATTTAAATATAAATTGGAAACTATATTTCGAAATATTTGTAAACTAATTCTCGTCAGGTTAGGAATGTGGAGGCCGTTGTATAAGCAATTAAAGAAAAAGGATTTGATTACTGAATATAATTTCTAAAAAAGCGACGCAACGAAGAAATAGTGGGTGATAAATATGAAGGTATGGTCACTTATGCCAAGAATAATTGGCCTTTTGAGATTCCAAGTATCTGTATTTTTTAGAAAAAATCGAATTCGATATATAGGATTTAAGCAATACTTAGGTAAGGGATCCCATTTTAGGATATCTGAAAAGGGAAAAATATATATTGGTCGGTCTATTTATTTATCAGATAGAGGTTCTATTGGAGCACATATTGAAGGAAAAATAGAAATAGGCGATAACAATTTTTTTAATTCTAATGTTAATGTAGTCAGCTACAAATCTGTAAAGATTGGAGATAACAACTTATTTGCGCAGAATATAGTAATAGTTGACCATAATCATAATTATGACTCTTTGGAAAAACTGATATGTAAGCAAGGTTATAAATGTGAATCGGTTGAAATTGGATCTGATTGTTGGATCTGTGCGAACACAGTAATATGCGCCGGGGCTTATATTGGCGATCATATTGTTGTGGCAGCGAATTCCGTGGTAAATAGCAGGCTTGAAAAACCCGGATTATATGGTGGAATACCTGCAAAACTTATAAAAGAGAGAAAGAATTATGGCAATTAAGTTTTCTATTGTAACAATAACCTTTAATTCAGCAAGAACATTAGGGCAGACAATTGAATCCATTCTTGCACAAAAATACAGACCCATCCAGTATATTATTCAAGATGGTATTTCTACGGATGCGACATTGTCCATTGTAGAGAAGTATCGAGATAGATTTATAAATGAAGATATAGAATTAATTGTCACTTCGGAAGAAGATGAAGGAATTAGTGATGCCTTTAATAAAGGTATTTCTAAAGCAGATGGAGATATTGTAGGCATTATAAATTCAGATGACAAATTATTCGATTCAGCGTTGGAACAAATTGCAGGAGCATATAAAAGACAAATCGCAGTTTATTACGGGGATTGTGTTATCTTCAATGATCAGAATACAGAAGAGTATATAGCGAGTCCTGCTTTTTCAAAAAATCCTAATTTATTGGATAGGAAGATGCCATTTTATCATCCTTCATGTTTTATTAGCCGAGAAACTTACAATAAGTATGGTGTATATGATAAAGATATTGAATTATGTATGGACAGAGAATTGTTATTGAGAATTTATAAAGCAGGGGGAGAATTTTTTTACATTCAGAAACCGCTGGCATATTATCGCGAGGGTGGTGCAAATCAGATAAATTATGAGAAGTGTTCCAGAGAAAATATGGAGATTTCAATTAGATATGGTATGAATTCTTTTGAGGCGAATGTAAGAAGAATATATTATATGATGCATGATAAGTTGTGGAGAATTATTCAAAATTTGGGATTAGAACAAAAATTTCATAAAAAAATACAAATTTAATGAAAGATTAAATATGTGGAAGATAATAAATGTATTTAAAAGAAATTTGAAGCCTATTTTTGTTTTTTTGAAAAAACATCAATTAAAATTAAAGGGATGCAAGTTTGAGAAGAATGTACAATTTGATAATTTGTCCAAATTTGAAGGGATGAATTTCATATCAACGGGCACATTTTTACGAGATGTAACAGTAGGATTATATAGCTATATGGGGTATGGATGTTATTTAACAGGAGCGAAAATAGGACGCTACACAAGTATTGGGCCTGGTATGAAAACCGCAATAGGTTCCCATCCAACAAAAAAATTTGTTTCAACACATCCACTGTTCTTCTCTGCTACTCCTCCGGGAGGAAATTCAGTTTTTGTAAATGAGAAGTTTGAAGAGATAAAATTTGCATATGTGGATGATAAAGGAAAGAAATTTCCAATAATCATAGGAAATGATGTATGGATTGGTGCAAATGTAACGATTGTTGATGGAGTGAGAATTGGCGATGGTGCTATTATTGGTGCAAACACATTAGTATTACATAATGTAGAACCATATTCGGTTGTTGTTGGAGTACCAGCAAGAATTGTGAGAAAACGCTTCACAGATGAACAGATTGCCTGCCTTTTAAGAATAAAGTGGTGGGAAAAAGGAGAAACATGGGTTCGTGAGAATGCCGGGCATTTTGATGATATAGAACAATTTTGTGAGTTATTCAAAAGTGAGAAGAGAGAATATGTATAGGATAAAAAAAACGGTAATGATTGATATTTTGTTAATAATGCCTTTTTTTGAGTTATATTCTATAAAACTATTTATGAATAAAGATTTTATGTATCCTATTTTTTATGGTATAGATAGAATTTTGGCCGTATCTCGTTGGGGGATTACTGCGTGGATGATTTCTGATTACTTAGTAAACCATAGGAAAATAGGAATGGCTACAAAAATTATATCGGTATTTGCTCTGTTAAGAGTGATATCGTCGTTTATGAATGGATCATTTTCAATAAGTATTGTCGTTGGAAATGTAACATTTATTGGTTTTGCACTATTAGTAGAGAGATTATATTCAAAAAGCAAAAAAAATTATGTGGAGGCCAATACATTATTTTTTGGCATATTTTCTTTAATAGGTGTGTCTCTCATTTTTGTGTTTCCATATGGTTTTTTACATGCAAAAACTACTACAGAGGCCATTTATTTTCTAGGATCTAAAAATTATGGATTTTATTTTTATTTAATGTTTTTATTTTACTGGTTGATAAATTCCTTTTGGAAAAAAAATAGATTTTCTCAATTTGCTTTGCCGGTTATTTTATTATTTTGTGCCGGTTCTTATGTTGCAGATTCAATTAATACATTGATTTGTATGTTGGTTTTAGCAATATATATAACATATATTCAGACTATAAAAAAATTCACATATCTGCTATCACCCAAGATGGCAATAGTTATTATATGTGTATTGGCTTATATATTTTTATTTGGGCATAGCGTGCCTATTATTGAAAAGTTTCTTACCTTGTTTGGGCGGAGTATGTCATTTACTGGAAGGGATTATATTTGGTCGAAAGCCATTTCAATGCTTAAGGGATCAGCAATGTGGGGAGTAGGATATGATATGGAGATCATATTGATGTCTGGAGCAATTGCAAATCATGCACATAACTTTTTTTTAGATGTATTGGTGAAATATGGAGTATTTACCTTTTGCATTCTTCTTTGGATGATTTTATTTATAGCTAAGATCATTGAAAAGAAACAGGATAAAAGACTAGTTATATATTTTTCAGTGTTTTTGTTTGTAAACCTATTACATAGTCTTCTAGATGATATGATGGTATATATTTTGATTTCCGTTTTGATCACTATGGAAAAAGTGGGAGTAAATAGTGAAAATAATTTAATAAAGGCTTGATTGCCAGTTACAAAAAGAAGGGGTCATTAAATATGGATCGATTTGACAGAGTATATTTTGCAGTAAAAAACAGAACCAAATATTTGAAAAGTACAATGAAAATGCTGTTTGATAAAAGTCAAATAAAGTGTCTGAAAAAAAATAAAAAGTTTGAAAACATGTATTATGGAAAACGTTGTTTTATTATTGGAAATGGTCCATCACTTAGAACTCAAGATCTTTCTTTGTTACAAGATGAATATGTATTTACTGTTAATTATTTTACTAAATCGGAACAGTATCTAATGGTAAAAAGTAATTTTCATATTTTGATGGACCCAGCAATATTTGATTTTAGTACAGAATATAGAGAAGAGAGATTAAAACCTTTATTAGCCATCAATACTTATGACAATAAGCCTTTGTGTTTTACACAGTATATTGAAAAGGCCGTAATAGAGAAAGAAGGACTAAATCAGAAACTTAATGTTTTTTATTTGAATTGTGGAACAGCAATGTATGAACAATATAAAAGAAAATTTGATTTAACAAAAGTTGTACCTGGATTTTCTAATGTTATTTTATATGCCACAATGATAGCAATGTATATGGGATTCAAAAAAATTTATTACATTGGATGTGATATGACCGGATATGAGCAAATTGCCATAAAGATAGGTAAACAAGTTGATTTACATGTTTATAAAATGAGTGATCAGGAAAAAAGAATGCTCAGGGATCAAAATAGAAATATGGATGCAGAGGAATTTTTCGAAGGTTTTTTTCACATGTTTGAACAGTATAGACTATTAAGAAATTATGGAAAAATTTATGGAATAGAAATGTATAATGCAACACAAGGTGGAATATTGGATGTTTTAGAAAGAGTTGATTATGAAACCCTATTTTAATGGATTTATGAAAACAGAAATGCTTCGAAGAGGTGAAGACTGTTGTTTAACATGAAGAGTCTCAATACAATTACTTTTATTAATATCTGTAGCACAGCATTATTGCAAGGCGTAGTTTTTATATCTACTCCAATTTTCACAAGGCTATTAGGAACAGAACAATATGGAATATACGCAGTTTTTAACTCTTGGGTTTCAATTTTTACATGTTTTATGGGACTTGGTTCTGTATCAACAATTGGTACTGGAATGTATCAATTCAAAAATAATTATTACGAATTTAGGAGTTGTGTTTTACTTTATGGCACTTTATCCAGTATCGTTATTTTTACAGTATGTATATTATTAATTAATTATATCTCAGCTTGTTTGGAATATGACAAAATAATGATATTTCTTCTGCTTACTATAGCAATTACTCATTATTTTATAAGCTATTATCAAAGCACTTGTATTTATGAAAAAAAGGCTGTTCAGAACTTTCTGGTCTCAGTCATTTTGTCACTTACTTCAGTAGGACTATCTATTTTCTTAATACAGCAAGTGCCTGATGAAAATAGGTATTTGGCAAGAATATATGGGGTAAGTATTCCCTATATCATCATTGGTATAGTTACTTGGATATTGGTTTTTAAAAAATATCCAATTGGACTGAAAAAACACTATTGCACTTTTGCATTTGTAATTGGGATACCTATTGTATTTAATGCTCTTGCACAAAATATTTTAAGTCATTCTGACCGTATCATGATGCAGTTTATGAATGTGACAGACTCAGATATAGGAATTTATAGCTTGTTTTATTCGCTTTCAATGGTTCTAGGTACAATTTTGACAGCCTTAAATACATCCTGGTGCCCATTTTATTATGAGGATTTGGACAAACAAAATTGGAAAAAATTAAACTATAAAGTAAAAAACTATGTCGAACTATTTTCTGTGTTGACAATTGGATTTTTGTTATTAGCCCGAGAAGTTACCTATATTATGGCTAATAATTCCTATTGGAGTGGAATGAATATTATACCAATTTTAGTTGTGGCGGTTTATATGATGTTTATGTATCAATTTCCAGTTAATTTTGAATTTTTTCGTAAGGAAACAAAATATGTTGCAATTGGTACAATTGGGGCAGGAATAATTAATATTATTTTAAATGCAATGATGATCCCTATTTGGGGAATATATGGGGCGGCGTTTGCAACAATGTTGTCCTACGCTATGTTATTTGTTTTTCATAACTTTTTAGTAAAGCAGATGAAAGAATATCAATATAATATTGATTTGTTACCATTTATTCGTGGGTTTATTGCTGTGTTGTTTGGGGTAGCCTTTTTTTATATTTTATCATATGTCTGGTATATTCGGTGGTGTTTGGGGATTTTAATAGGTTTGTATGAACTTGTGAAAATTTATAAAAGAAAAACAATTTTTTGATAGATTGGAGATTTTAGATGAAAATTTTAGCAGTTATACCTGCGCGGGCAGGCTCTAAAGGAATTCCAAATAAAAACATTCGTATCATCAGTGGTCATCCACTTATTTACTATTCAATTAAAAACGCACTTGCATCTGAATTTATTACAGATATTATTATTTCCACAGATTCATCAGAAGTTAAAATTATCGCAAATCAAATGGGAGTGGATGTGAGGTGGAGAGACCAGGCGCTTTGTGGAGATGAAGTGACATTGGATGCAGTCGTTGCAGATGCAGTAATAGGAGATTGTTGGGATTATATTATTACGATGCAGCCAACATCACCGACACTTCGCGTTTCTACACTTGATGCAGCTATTAAATATACAATCGATAATGATTTGGACACCGTGATATCGGCTATTAATGCGCCCCATCTTTCATGGACAGAAAAAGAAGGAAGGAAAGTTCCCAACTATACAGAGCGATTAAATCGTCAGTATCTTCCTCCTTGCTATATGGAAACCGGTGCATTTATGATATCAAAAGCTTCTGCAGTAACTCCTGCAACAAGAATTGGAATAAAGGTTGATGTTTATGAGGTTCCGGAGGATGAGTCACAAGATGTAGATACATTTGAAGATCTCTGTAGTGTTGCAGCAACACTTGATAGGCAGAAGGTTGCTATTTATGTAAATGGCAATAATAAGAGAGGAATAGGACATATTTATAGAGCATTGGAACTTGCAGATGAGTTTTATGTAAAACCAGATATTTACTATGATATAAATCAGACTGATTCGAAGATATTTGGAAAAACAACTCATAAGTTGCTTCCGGTTAACGGAATAGCAGAGCTTTTTGACAAATGTAAGCAGAATGATTATACGATTTTTATTAATGATATTCTGACAACCTCGATTGATTATATGATTGGTTTACGTTCCGTTTTGCCTCATGCAAAAGTAATTAATTTTGAAGATGATGGGGAGGGAATTATCAAAGCAGATCTGGTATTTAACGCGTTGTTTTATGAAAATGAGTATCCACAAGTATATACGGGAGAAAAGTATTATATTAGCGGAAAAACATTTATGTTTTATAATCCTATCCACATTAATGATATGGTGAAAAGAGTATTTATATCTTTTGGAGGCGCAGATCCGCAAAATTATTCAGATCGTTTACTGGGGATGATAAGTCAATCAGAATATAAAGATTATGAGTTTATAGTTGTACTAGGGCGTGCAAAGAATAATGTTGATGTTCTGATGGAATTTAATAAATTTTCGAACATTGAAGTGCATTATGATGTCCCTAATATGCCGGAATTGATGTCTAGTTGCGATATCGCCATCACATCAAGAGGGAGAACAGGGTATGAGCTTGCTATTCTTGGTATACCTTCAATTTCTATGGCTCAAAATCAACGGGAAGAAAAACATGGATTCGTATGTAATGAAAATGGATTTACTTACATTGGTTTAAATCCAGCAGACGAGATCATTGAAAGCAATTTGAAGATGTATTTATCTATGTCCAGAGAAACGAGGATGCAATTTCAGAATAAGCTATTGAGCCATGACCTGCGGGGAGGACGTAAACGTGTAATGAATCTTATCAGGGGATTGTAAATTAAAAAGGAGGACAAGTTTAAATGAGTAAACCTTATGTAATTGCTGAGATGGGTGTGAATTTTTATGATACTGCAAGAGTAATGGGGATTACCCCTTTGGAGGCTGCAAAACTATATATTGATAAAGCTGCTGAAGTTGGCATAAATTGTGCAAAATTCCAGTCATATAAAGCAAATACTATTGCTTCAAAAAACTCCCCGGCATACTGGGATATAACAAAGGAACCTACTAAAACTCAATACGAACTTTTTATGAAACATGATAGCTTTGGGGAGAGTGCGTATAGGGAACTGTGTGAGTATACCCATGCTGCTGGCATGGATTTCACATCAACTCCTTTTGATTATGCATCGGCGGATTATTTGGCGGATATGGTAGACTTTTATAAAATTTCTTCATCTGATCTTTCTAATATCCCTTTTATTCGCCACATAGGAACAAAAGGTAAACCAGTCTACATGTCCGTAGGCGCTGCGTATCTGTCAGAAGTTGACACGGCTATCCGTGCATTGAGAGAAGAAGGCTGTAAGGATATTGTTATTTTTCATTGTGTACTTTCTTACCCGACAGCTCCAAAAGACGCTAATTTGAAAGTGATTGAAACACTTAAGAAGAATTTCCCGAATGTTAGAGTGGGATTTTCTGATCATGTGGCACCTGATGATAATATGATAACTCTTTCTGTAGCTTACTTGCTCGGAGCTGAAGTTATAGAAAAGCATTTTACATTGGATAAAAAGTTGATAGGTAATGATCATTATCATGCAGGCGATCCTGAAGATTTTAAAAAGGCTATTTCGAATTTTCATTGGATTGACACGGTACTTGGTTCTTCTGAAAAAACGGTTTTAGATTGTGAAATCATACCAAGAAAACAAGCAAGAAGATCTCTTGTTCTTACCAGAGATATGAAAGCTGGAGAAGTAATTAAAGAAAAGGATATTATGCCGAAGCGTCCTGGTATAGGTATTTCTCCGGAATATACAGAAATCGTATTGGGGCGCAAAATTATAAGAGATTTGGAAGAAGATACTATCTTAACTTGGGAGATGATATGATTCTCTGAGATTAAACATGGGGAGGCAGAGTGGAAGATTGTATTTTTAGTTGTCAATAAATCGCAAATATCGGAGGATGTTATGAAAAAGGCATTAATTACTGGTGTTACTGGACAAGATGGTTCCTATTTAGCAGAATTTCTTTTAGAGAAAGGATATGAAGTATATGGTATGGTTCGAAGGTCCTCTGTGGATTACAGAGAAAGAATAGCTCATTTGGAGGGAGTTCCAGACTTTTATCTCAAATTTGGCGATTTGGGAGATTCAATCAGTCTGGTAAAGCTTATTGGTGAAATCAGGCCAGATGAAATATATAATCTGGCAGCACAGAGCCATGTACAAGTTAGCTTTGATGTGCCAGAATATACCGCTGATGTGGTTGGAACTGGCGTATTAAGGGTATTGGAAGCAGTGAGAGTTTGTGGTCTTGAGAAAAGCTGTCGTATTTATCAGGCTAGTACATCTGAACTATATGGCAAGGTTGAAGAAGTTCCGCAGAAGGAGACAACACCTTTCCATCCCTATAGTCCATATGCCGTTGCAAAGCAATACGGCTACTGGATCGTAAAAGAATATCGTGAAGCTTATAACATGTTTTGTTGTTCAGGTATTTTGTTCAATCATGAAAGTGAAAGAAGAGGGGAAACCTTTGTTACCAGAAAGATTACTTTGGCAGCAGCTAGAATTGCACAAGGCAAACAAGAAAAGCTATATCTTGGTAATCTGAGTAGTCTCCGTGACTGGGGTTACGCAAAAGATTATGTTGAGTGTATGTGGCTGATTCTTCAAAACGATAAACCCGAAGATTTTGTTATTGCAACAGGCGTGCAGCATTCAGTTAGGGAGTTTGCTACATTGGCTTTTCATTATGCTGGTATTGAGCTTGAATGGAGAGGCGAAGGCATGGATGAGAAAGGGATAGATAAAGCAACCGATAAGGTCATTATTGAGGTATCTCCGGATTATTACCGTCCGACAGATGTGGTCAATCTTTGGGGCGATCCAACTAAGGCGAGGACAGTGCTTGGTTGGAACCCTATTAAAACAAGTTTTGAGGAGCTTGTACATATTATGGTAGATTATGATTTGGCGAAGGTTGCAACAGAAAAATCAGAGGAGCATATAAAATAAATTTATTCGGATTTCTGGAAAAACAATGATATAGGAAACAGATAAGAATCTGTATATTAAGAAGGACAGTGATTACTAATTATGAATAAAAATTCCAAAATTTATGTCGCAGGTCACCGGGGAATGGTTGGTTCTGCAATAGTACGTGAGTTACAGCGCCAGGGTTATACCAATATAATAACTCGTACGCATAAAGAGTTAGACTTGTGCAGGCAGACCGAGGTGGAAAAATTTTTTGCGGAAGAGAGGCCAGAGTATGTATTCCTGGCAGCGGCCAGAGTTGGCGGTATTGTGGCAAATTCAGAAGCATTGGCTGACTTTATGTACGATAATATGATTCTGGAAATGAATGTTATTCATTCTGCCTGGGAGAATGGGTGTAAAAAACTGGAGTTTTTAGGCAGCTCTTGTATCTATCCACGTATGGCTCCCCAGCCCATGCCGGAAAGTTGTCTGTTGACTTCTGAACTTGAAAAGACCAATGAGGCATATGCACTGGCCAAAATTGCCGGATTGAAATATTGTGAGTTTCTGAATAGACAATATGGGACAGATTATATTTCTGTTATGCCTACAAACCTTTACGGTCCGAATGATAATTATCATCCGACTCATAGTCATGTACTTCCAGCACTTATACGTCGGTTTCATGAGGCGAAGGTGCAGAGAAAAGAGTGCGTAACCTGCTGGGGAGACGGATCTCCACTCCGTGAGTTTTTATATGTTGATGATCTTGCCGATCTCTGTGTATTTCTTATGAATCATTACAGTGGGGATGAAACAGTCAATGCCGGTACGGGTAAGGAATTGACGATAAAAGAACTTGCCGGAGTGATTGCCAGAGTGATTGGTTATGAGGGGCGGATCGAATGGGATTCAGACAAACCAAATGGAACGCCGAGAAAGCTTCTGGACGTATCCAAGGCAGCCAGTCTTGGATGGACTTACAAAACAGAATTAGAAGAGGGAATCCGGTTAAGCTATGAAGACTTTCTGAATAACCCCATGAAAGCAGAACGTTAGTTCTTATAGAAAAATGCAGTGGAGGATGGATGCTGTGAATATCATATTGTTATCTGGTGGTTCTGGTAAGCGTCTTTGGCCACTGTCTAATGATATCCGGTCAAAGCAGTTCATAAAAATCTTTAAAAAGCAGGATGGTACATATGAATCTATGGTGCAAAGAGTCTACAGACAAATTAAAGCTGTTGACCCAGATGCGATCATAACAATTGCTACAAGTAAAGCACAAGTATCAGCTATTCATAATCAATTGGGAGAAGGGGCTGGCATTTCCGTGGAGCCTTGTAGGCGAGATACCTTCCCTGCGATTGCGTTGGCGACAGCTTATCTTGTGGATGTGATGATGGTCAATCCAGAAGAATCGGTTGTAGTATGTCCGGTCGATCCATATGTTGAGGATGATTATTTTCGAATGTTGAAAAAACTGGGTGAGCAGGCAGATAAAGGCGATGCAAATCTTGTTCTTATGGGGATAGAACCCACGTATCCCAGCGAAAAGTATGGATATATTATTCCTAAAACTTCGGATTCGATATCAGCTGTATCTACATTTAAAGAAAAGCCCATAGAATCCATAGCAAAAGAATATATTGTTCAGGGTGCATTATGGAATGGAGGTGTATTTGCTTATAAGCTAAAATATGTACTTAATAAGGCCCGGGAGCTTATCTGCTTTACTGACTATGATGATCTCTTTAAGAAGTATGATACACTGACAAAAATTTCTTTTGATTATGCTGTAGTTGAGAAGGAAGAAAAGATACAGGTTATGCGTTTTGCAGGTCAGTGGAAAGATATTGGAACATGGAACACTCTGACGGAAGCTATGGAAGAGAATGTTATTGGTGATGCCAGATTGAATGAGAGTTGTGAGAATGTACATATTCTCAACGAGCTCTCTGTACCAGTCCTTGCTATGGGACTGCATGATGTTGTTATTTCTGCATCTCCAGAGGGTATTTTGGTCTCTGATAAAGAGCAAAGTTCTTATATCAAACCATTTGTTGATGAGATTGACCAGCAGATTATGTTTGCTGAAAAATCGTGGGGCAGTTTTCGCGTGCTTGATGTGGAGAATGAAAGTATGACCATTAAGGTTACCCTGAATCCGGGACATGCTATGAATTATCATAGTCATAAGAATCGTGATGAGGTGTGGGCTGTTATTTCAGGGGATGGCAGAACTGTGGTTGATGGCATGGAGCAGGAGGTGAAAGCAGGGGACGTGATCACCATGCTTGCTGGTTGTCGTCATACGGTTATAGCAGATACGGAACTAAAGCTTATTGAAGTGCAGATTGGAGAGGCAATTAGTGTATATGATAAACAGAAATTTTGTCTGGAATAAAACAGAGAAATGAAGATAAAAACAGAATGGGGCAAATAAAATGCGGGAAATAAGGGCAAAAAGGATTTTAATCATTGTTGCTATAGTGATACTGGTTAGCATATTTATTCACTTGGGAATAGAGAAAGATATCTGGTTTTGCGATGAAGTCTATTCATATACATCAGCTAATGCACAAAGCTTTCGTAAGCCTATTTTTCAATACAGTAATATATGGGTGTCGGGGAAGGATGTAATACACTATCTTTCTGCAAATGATAGATCATTGAGATTTAGAGAAATATCCCAATATTTGTTTAATGACCATGTTCCGCTTTATTTCTGGCTGCTAAGGATTGCGTCTATAGTTGCGGTTGGTTCCTGCTCTAAGTGGGTTGGACTAAGTATAAATATTGTATTCTATATTGTTCTATTCTTTTGTTTGTTAACGATTTTTGACAGAAAGAATATAGGAAATACAAAACAATCCACCAGTTATTTGGCAGTAGTATTGTCTCTTGTCTGCTTGTTGCATCCAGTTGTTTTATCTGAGGCATTGACAATTCGTATGTACTTGATGTTCACACTTGCACAAGTATTCATTCTGATGTTTGTGAAAGAAGAAAGTTATACCATAATGAGTTATGTGAAACTTAGCATTTCGGCATTATTTGGTATATTAACACATTTTTACTTTTGGATTTGGCTGGCATTTTTTTCAGTATTTTATCTTATCTATCTTATGGTAAGGAAAGGAAGCACTAAGCGGATTCATAAAGTGGTATGTTACATGATTGCCATGTTAACTGCATTGGGGGTGGCTACAGCATTATTTCCTAACTGGTTTACCAATATTTTTAACAATACTACTTCAAAAGGCCATTTGAGTTTTCAAAAAATATTTGTCAGTGGTGATTTGGTGGTGGAGATAAGTCGGGCAATCCATACGATCGTCAGCTATCTTACAACTGGAAACAATATGCTGATTCCAGTTTCTGTTTTTGTGATTGTTGCGCTTGTTTATATTATTTGCAAAAATAATGAACCGATTGTCTGGCTGTCGGTGTTATCAGGTATAGCTTATGCAGTATTTGTTATTCATACACAGCCCTCAGTTGAAGGCAGGTATTTGTGGTCAGCTGCAATTATGATTTTAATTGCATTTTTGATTATGTTGAAAGAAGATTTACAGTTTCTGATGCAAAAAATATATGTGACAGATGTAAATACTTTCTATGCTACAACTGGAATTATAGTAATGCTTATACTGGTCAATATCTCGTTAACATTTCAAAATGACTACAAAAATATTCAATATTTAAAAGATAGGACGATGGAGGAGCATCAGGCAATTAAAGCAGAGAATGATCATCCCTGGATTGTATTTCATGATAGTACGAACTGGGTATTCCTTTGTTCTATGTATGATTTTACAATTCCGGACAAGGTTAAGAGAGTGAATTTAAATGAAGAAGGACAATACGATGAGGTTATACAAAACGCTTCGGAGGTAATTGTCTATACAATTGATAATAGTAAGAGCATTGAAGATTGTATCAAATACATAGAGCAATCTTGTAATAAAAGGGCATGTGCTTATGAAAAAATCAGTAAAAGCTATGCAATGTCGGTTTATAAGATTCGTTTGGAGGTACGGTAATCATGGAAGGGATAGTTTTATATGTTGTTATTCCTTGTTATAACGAAGAAGAGGTACTTCCAGTTACATCCCAGATATTTCTGGATAAAATTAGTGAACTTGTGGCAGATGCTAAAATTTCCAATAATAGCAGGATTCTTTTTGTAAATGATGGGAGCAGGGATCGTACATGGAGCATAATTCAGGAATTAGCAAGAAAGGATGGACATTACATTGGAATATCGCAAAGCCGCAATCGGGGACATCAGAATGCTGTTTTTGCAGGATTGATGGAAGCGAAGGACAAATGTGATATTACGATTTCCATTGATTGTGATGGTCAGGATGATATCAATGCCATAAATGAAATGATAGATGCATATTATGGCGGCGCAGAGATTGTATATGGTGTGAGAAGCAGTCGCAAAACAGATACTTTTTTTAAAAGATTTACGGCTGAGGGGTTCTATAAGCTTTTGAACTGGATGGGGGCAGAAGTGGTCTTTAATCATGCAGATTATAGGCTTATCTCCAGTCGAGTACTTCAGGAATTTGCGAATTTCAGGGAAGTGAATTTGTTTCTCAGAGGGATGGTTCCACTAGTTGGATTTACCAGCAAATCTGTCTATTATGAGAGGCGTGAGAGAATTGCGGGTGAAAGTCATTATCCGCTTTCCAGAATGCTGGCATTAGCGTTTGATGGGATTACCAGTCTGAGCGTAAAACCGATCAGAATGATTACAGGATTAGGAATGGCTGTAGCACTGTTCAGTTTTTTAGGTGCTGTTTGGTCAATTGTTGTCAGGATTCTTGGAAATTCTGTCAGCGGGTGGGCAAGTATGACATGCCTCATTTGTTTTATTGGTGGAGTGCAGTTGATTTGTCTTGGGGTTATTGGTGAATATATCGGTAAAATGTATATGGAGACCAAACAAAGACCAAGATACATAATCAGTGAGAGAACCTGGAAATCCGATAAAGAACAAAACTATAGAAATAGAGTGAATCATGATGAATTATAAGCGTGAATATTTTCGTTGGTTAGAGAATGCAGATGATGAAATAAAAGAAGAATTGGTATCCTATGATGAAATAGAGATAAAAGATGCATTTTACCGCAATCTGGCCTTTGGTACAGGTGGATTGAGAGGTATTATTGGTGCCGGAACAAATAGAATGAATGTTTATACAGTTGCCAAGGCATCTCAAGGCTTGGCTGACTATATTAATGCGGTTTTTCCAAATAATGAAAGAAGTGTAGTTATTGGATATGATAGCCGGATTAAGTCAGATATATTCTCAAAGGTAGCAGCAGAAGTGCTTGCTGCAAATGATATTATTGTTCATATCTGGAAAGAACCGTTTCCTGTTTCAACAGTATCCTATGCAACACGTTATCTGCATGCATCGGGAGGCATTATGATCACAGCATCCCATAATCCGGGCAGTTATAATGGCTATAAGGTATATGGAAATGATGGCTGCCAGATCACTACGGAAGCAGCTACAAGGATTACCTCTGAAATTGGAAAGTTGGATATATTTGATGATGTGAAAAGAATGGATTTTGAAAAAGCTGTAGGAAAAGGAAGGATCTTATATATATCAGATCAGATACTTACGGATTTCATCGAAGCGGTCAAGACACAATCTGTACTTTATGGGGAAAAAGTAGACAAGGAAAGCAGTATTATATATAGTCCCTTAAATGGGACAGGGCTTGTTCCGGTTACCCGTGCCCTAAAAGAAATGGGATATACGAATATTACAGTTGTGAAAGAACAGGAATTGCCAGATGGGAATTTTCCAACATGTCCTTACCCAAATCCAGAAATCAAGGAAGCAATGATGCTTGGTATGGAATATGCGGCTAAAAATAATGCAGACCTTCTTCTTGTAACAGATCCAGACTGTGACCGGGTGGGGGTTGCAGTAAGAAATAGCAAAGCAGAGTATGTTCTTCTTAATGGAAATGAGATAGGAATACTGCTGTTTGATTATATTTGTTCACAGCGTGAAGAACATGGCAAAATGCCGATTGATCCAGTGATGGTAAAAACAATTGTAACCACAGACCTTGGCAGGCGTATTGCAGATTATTATGGGGTGAGAACAATCAATGTTCTGACGGGTTTTAAATTTATCGGTGAGCAAATTGGCCTATTGGAGGAGCAGGGAAAAACGGATAGGTATATTTTTGGTTTTGAAGAATCTTATGGTTATCTAAGTGGAGGATATGTTAGAGATAAAGATGGGGTTGGTGCTACATTCCTGATCTGTGAGATGTTTAGTTTCTATAAAACCAGAGGAGTGACTTTGCTTGACAAGTTGAATGAGATTTATACCCGACATGGATATTGTTTGAATACACTTCATTCTTATGAATTCGTGGGGGTATCAGGTTTTGAAAAAATGCAGAGCATTATGTCTGAGATTCGTAGGAATATGGAAAGTATTGGGGGACGGAGAGTACGGCAGATTCTTGATTATCGTCAGGAACTTGACGGACTCCCAGCATCGGATGTTGTTAAATTTTTATTGGAGGATGATTGTTCTGTTGTAGTTCGTCCATCTGGCACAGAACCAAAATTGAAAATATATATTTCAGTAAATGCAAAGAATAGGCATGAAGCCGGGATTCTGGAAAATAGGATTATAAAGTCTCTGGCAGGACATTTTGTGTAAAGCATATATTATTTACAATGGGAG
>Ga0137297_10934_pt1 | contig 18851 bp, 18 predicted proteins | sample RamsorincwithD2O_FD_97191 | JGI IMG/M metagenome (GOLD analysis project Ga0137297, IMG submission 97191) | Mouse cecal microbial communities from Vienna, Austria - Mucin amended with D2O | ecosystem: Host-associated > Mammals > Digestive system > Large intestine > Cecum | place: Austria: Vienna... | reverse complement strand
TCCTTCCAGCTTTTTTGCACCCAAGGACCTATCCTCTCCCCAAAAATTTGCCGATAATACATGAAAAAAGTCTTGCTCGTGACGTAACGTAATGAGGTATACTGTCCGCAGGAGGTATTTTGAGCGTGGAAAGATATAGAGCTATCCCACAGGGGTATATGACCGTAGGCGAGGTTGCAAAAAAGATGGATGTGACAGTCCGAACATTACAGCACTATGATAAAGAAGGGCTACTCTCACCATCAGCCGTGAGCGATGGAGGCCGGAGGCTTTATACTGATAAAGATATTATTAAGCTGCATCAAATACTTTCATTGAAGCATCTGGGGTTTTCTCTGGACGACATCAGGGACAGGCTGATTCCGCTGGACACCCCGGCTGATGTGGCGCAAATTCTTTCAGAGCAAGCCAGTGTTATCCGTAAAAAGATAGCGGATTTGGCAGAATCGCTGTCGGCGATTGAGGCACTGAGAACGGAAGTGCTTGAAATGCAGTCGGTAGACTTCAAAAAATATGCGGATATTATTGTCAACCTGGAAATGAAAAATGATTTTTATTGGCTCATTAAGCATTTTGACAGCGAAACGTTGGATCATATCCGCAGTCGGTTTGATAAGGAAAGCGGTATAGCATTCCTGCAAAAAATTTTGCATCTCCAGGACGAGGCAATCCGGCTCCAGGATGCGGGCGTACCCGCAGAAAGCCCGGAAGGGCTGCAATTCGCAAAAGCCTATTGGGATATGATTTTGGAGTTCACAAACGGGGATGCTGCCATGCTCCCCAAGCTCATGCAGATGGGAGAAAACGACGAACTTAATCAAGAGTGGAAACAGAAGCAAACCCAAGCGAATGTTTTTATTGAACCGGCATTGGGCGCATATTTTTTAGATGTAGGCATCAACCCGTTTCAATAATTTACGGAGATAACTGCTAAGGAGGTCAAGGCGCAGTATGCGTGTAAAAATGAAATTTATTAGCAAGGTGACTGTTGCCCACTTTGTCACTTATTTTATATGCGGTGTGCTGTTTTCAAAGTTGTTTAACTATGAAACATTATTTAAATTAGGGAACGCAAAATACTTCATGAGAGATTTTTATGGCGTTTCCAGCCTGCTGGGACCATTTGTGCAGATCATAAGAGGGCTGCTGATCGGTTGTATTCTACTGCTTTTGAAAGATAATCTCCTAAAAGAAAACAGGGCAGGGCTGAAGCTTTGGCTTGTATTTGCGGGATTGGGCATCATATGTGCCCCCAGCGCCGCACCAGTATCTATTGAAGGTATTGTTTATACGCAGCTACCGTTGGAATTTCATTTAAGAGGAGCGCCGGAAATACTGGTACAGACATTGCTGTTTTCGCTGTGGGTCACCCATGATTTTAAGTGGAAATTAAAATGGAAAGTTTCTGGACAGATTAAGACAGCGGCTATTGTAACAGCAGTTTCGGGCATGGGATTTTCCCTGGGCGGCGCTTTGCTGGCACTTGTATTAAAAATTGATATTACGGAAGGGACCAGTGATCCGTTTGCGTTTCTGGTTATGCTTGCTGCAATGATTATTGTGTTTTTGGCAACTGCATGGTATCTGCGGCATGGAAAAGAGAAACGGTTTACGCTTGCCTATTACTTAGTATGCTATTTTGCAATCGCAATACTACCGATGGCTTATAATTATCTATCCGATTCGGCTTTGAAGTCACCTCTGTCGCTTGTGTTCAGTGGGTGGCCAGTGATTGTGATAGGGGCGTATTTATCAAAGCAAACGTTTTGATAGTTGCCAGTATCATCGGATTAGCTGTAAAAGATACCGCAAATACATCTATGTTTTCTATCCTGCTATTTCTCCCTCCACGATGCTTTCGGGAATCATGTTTCCAAGCGATATGCTTTCCATAATGTAGGTGAAGCCATCTGCCCAGCGGCAGAAAAGAAAAAAACCGCTGCTGGGCAGACCGATTTCTCATACTCAAATGATGATTTTGTCGCAGCGGTTTTGAATCTTCAAAGCCGCTGCCTTTTATTTTCTGGCGGCAAAAGGAGGATGCCGCCATGCGATTACAGGTAGATAGGCACTTGTCAAAAAAAGCCTAACCTTCGCAGCGGCGAACTCCACCCAGGCTTGCGAAAATAGTCGTTTCCAGTCTGCCCATACCGTTACCCCCAGCGCCCGAATAGCTTCGTGCTGTTCGGGCACTTTTGATTTTTCAGCGGGCCGCTCCATCCGGCATCAGTGCCGTGGCCCGCCCCTCCTGTTCAGATTTCGCATTTCCCCAAATCTGAACAGGAGGACAACAAGATGGAAATTACCATCAAGAGATACAGCCGCAAACTGACCTATGAGGACGCCGCCACCCTTGACGAGTTCTGGGAGCTGGCTAAGCGCACCGAGCGGAGCCTTGAACGGGAGCAGCGGCGGCATTGGGACGGCCGCGAATGTGATGAGTACATAATCGCCGCCCAAGGCGTTCTACCCTACTGCGCTACCCCGGAGGAATTGGTCTGCCAGCAGGAAACGCTGGATGAAATTCTGGCGATACTGGCCCTTTGCACTCCCGCCCAGCGGGAGCGGTTTCTGCTCTATGCTCTGTACGATTACAGCTATGCGGAAATTGGGCGGCGGTGCGGCTGCTCCAAGGCCGCAGTCTATGACAGCATTGAGGGCGTTCGGAAAAAGTTTTTCAAATATTTCCGCTGACCGCCCTGACGATCACCCCGGCATGATGGCTACAAGGTGAGGGGCAATCGCCCTATCACCGGGAGGGACAAGCTGCTCCGGCGGCTTGTCCCTCCTATGCTAAGGAGGTCACAATGAATACCATCATTCTTTGTGCCGGAAACCCCGTCTGTTTTCAACAGCGCACTTATACACCGTTCCGGTGTCGTGCGCCCTGCCGGGGGCGTTGCGTCCTTCGGACGCGATGGGGAGCTGCACTCCCCAAACCCCTTGCGCACCCGCAGAAACGGAACACCCGCTTCGCGTCTGTTCCGTTTCTGCGGGTCAGGTATCGTCAACGCCAGTTTGGCGCTCACGTTAAAAATGCCAATTTGACATCTTTAGGATTTTGTCGGAGGAGCGTGTGAAATGAGCGCATCCGAAATCCTTCACATGACTTACCAGCAGTACCGAGCCGCCCGGAGATTGGTGCATGAGTGTTGCAACTACGATTGCGGGAACTGCTTGCTTCTGGATAACGGCGAGGAATGTATCTGCCCTCAGAGCGTCACCTACTCGCTGATTTGCAAATGGTTCCGCGCCGCCGTCCTTCCCCTGGATGCTGGCCTGTGCGCTGCTCTGCTCCCGCCCCCCGCTGCCGGACGGCGGCGGTGCCGGGAGTGCGGAAGATTATTTGCCCCGCCCAAGCATAACACCCTCTACTGCTCCACCTGTGCCGCAGAACGGGCCAAACGGAGCAAGCGGGTATGGGCAAAGAAAAACCGGGCAGGAGCGTAGAAAAAGTACCCCCTGAAAATGCCGTAATATCAAGGCTTTCAAGACTGCCCTCAACGGGGACCTGATACATTTCCTTTCCACCCTCGAAAACGGGCCTCCAACGGCCCACAGCGGCGGTCTGACAGCCCCACACCAAGGAGGTCACACTATGACTGACTACATGGCGGTAGATACCGATTTGCCGCCCTATTTCCCTTATCCCCAATTCCTGATGGATATGCCGTTGTCCCATACCGCCGCCCTGACCTATGTCCTCCTGTTGGACAGGGCGCACCTCTCCCAGCTTAACGGTTGGACGGACGAGGCGGGCCGGGTCTACCTCATTTTCCCCGTGGAGAAGATTGCGGCGGCACTGAACAGGAGCCTTTCATCTGCCAAGAACGCATTGGCCGAGCTGTCGGCGGCAGGGCTGATTGAACGAAAGCGGCGGGGGGAGGTCTTACCCAATCTGATTTATGTGAAGCTGCCAGACGGACAAGAAATTGTCCATCCCCAGACGGACAACGGACTGTCCATCACGGGGGCAGAAAATGACCTTCGGAACAGTTAAATAGCAAGACGTTCCGTAGACAGAAAACTACCCCCAAATCAAACAATAAGAAACAAATAAAGGAACCAAACGAGTGGGAGTAAATAGCGCCCACTTTTCGGACAAATGTCCACCATGAAAATTTTGAAAACAAGGAGTTGCCTATGGAGCATATCAGCTACAAGAAGCAGACCGAGATTGTTAATTTCCAAGGCCGGGAAATCCCTCTGGAAAACCTGACACCCATTCTCACCCCGGAGCAGGAGGCGGCGAAACGCCGGGAATTGGAGCAGCGGCTTTATGAGGTGTTCCGCAAGTACCAGCAGAGGGAGAAACCTGCCTCGTGATTTTTTCAGATTGTGATTGATTTGCGGGGCTGCTGACGGTATAATGAAGCTGTCAGCAGCTCCGTTTCTTTTCAGAAAGGGAGCGCAAAATGAACAACCGAATTGACGCGATTTATGCAAGACAATCCATTGACAAAAAAGATAGTATCTCTATCGAAAGTCAGATTGAATTTTGCAAATACGAATTGAGAGGCGGGAGTTGCAAGGAATATCAAGACAAGGGTTACAGCGGCAAGAATACGGACAGGCCCCAGTTTCAAATGCTGGTGGAGGACATCAAGCGCGGGCTGATCGCCAGGGTGGTCGTTTACAAACTTGACCGCATCAGCCGCTCCATTCTCGACTTCGCGAACATGATGGCTTTGTTCCAGGAGTACAACGTGGAGTTCATATCCTCAACGGAGAAGTTCGACACGTCCACGCCCATGGGCCGGGCCATGCTGAACATCTGCATTGTGTTCGCACAGTTGGAGCGCGAGACAATCCAGAAGCGGGTGCAGGACGCATGGTACGCCCGGTGCCAGCGCGGTTTCAAAATGGGCGGGAGAGCGCCCTACGGTTTTCGGACGGAGCCTATCATCATTGACGGCATCCATACAAAGAAATTGGTGATTGAGCCGACCGAGGCGGCGTTCGTTCGGAAGATGTATGATATGTATATCGACCCCCGCATCTCGCTCCACGACATAGCCGCCCAGCTTGCGGCGCAAGGTGTCAGGTCGTATTACGGCAATCCGTTTTCCCGTTCTACCATCAGCCTTATCCTTCGTAATCCAATCTACGCTATGGCTGACCTGGACATTTATGAGTTTTTCAAAAGCCAGGGGACGGAGATTTACAACGATGCCGCCGACTTCGCAGGGACAAACGGCTGCTACTACTATCGGAGCAAGGGCAGCACCGACAACAAACACAAGTATCTGCAAGGCCAGATGTTGGTGCTGGCTCCCAGTGAGGGCTTCATCCCGTCCGAGTTATGGCTTCGGGTGCGGAAGAAAATCATGGCAAACCAAAGCTACCAGCCCGCGAGGAAGGCCCGCCACTCCTGGATGGCGGGGAAAATCAAATGCGGTAACTGCGCTCATGCGCTGATGGTCGTTCACTCCTGCGGGTATCTCTATTTTCGCTGTTCTCTCCATGCGGACAACAAATCCTGCCCCGGCTGCGGCACGATTAAAATGCGGGAGTTGGAATACCACTCGAAAGCAAACGTGGAACCGACAGGCACCTCTATCATAAAATGCCTTGATATTACCAGCATCTCCTTTCGCCTTGCCGTTTCTGCGTAAGTCGTATAATTTGTCTGTCTGCATCCGTTATAGATCGGTGTAACCTTTACAAAGCCGCGCTTTTCCAACACTGTACAGATATAACAGCTGACTGCATAATACCCCGGCGTCAGCACAATACAGCAGTCGTCGCAGGCGGATATATTCCGGGTGATGTCCGATATTTCCACAGGAAGCGGAAGCCAGGCGCTCTCCTGTATGATCAGATCTTTCGCTGAAAACGACGCAAATATGCTGTTCTGTGGGTATCCGGGCGGTCCTGCCGGTCCTCGTGCGCCGGGCTCTCCTTTCGGTCCCATGGGGCCTGTGGCGCCCTGAGGCCCCTGCGGCCCTGTAACGCCTTGGGGACCGGGCTCTCCCCGCTCACCGGGAATACCGGGCGGACCGGGTTCTCCCCTTGGCCCCATAGGCCCCTCCGTTTCATGGCCCGGAGAAAACTCCGGCGCTTCCTGCATTTCCCCTGGACCTTCCGCTTCGAACGGATCATCACCGGAAAAATCATTTTCCTCTGTCTCCGTCAGATCCTCTTTCTGAGAAGATTCCGACGGCGGAAGATCTGCCTCATTCATAACCTCTGCGGAAGGCTGCACTGTGTTTTGATAATAGTTCCTGCCGCGGGTTCTCATGCCGAACAGATTCGGCGGTGAAAACAATCGGTTCCTGTTGAAATTATCCATGAAAAACCACCTCATTTCTGTTTCCTGTCGTGTGATCACACATTTTTATAATAAATTATATGCACCCAAAAACAGAACGGCAAAGAATTTCTCCTCCGCCGTTGCGCTTTTCTACCGATATCCAATTGATATGAATGATGAAATACTAATCTTCTGATCTATCTACGTCTGTATATAAATTCTAACACAATACAATGTCTGAACGTCTCTCCCGCCTTTAGAAACGGCGACGGAAACTGTTTATAGTAAGAAGCGTTCGGATAAAACTGCGGTTCCAGGCACAGCGCCTCTCTGAAATTGTACCTGACTTTTTCTTTCCCCGTCTCCGATCCGTCCAGATAATTCCCGCTGTACATCTGCAGGCCCGGCAGATCGGAATATACTTTTAAAGACCTGCGTCCGCTCCCCCCTGACAGTTCCGCGCACAGCCTTATCCCCTCGCCATAATGATCGATATTCCAGTTGTGATCATACCCCTGACAGATCGCAAGCTGTCTGTCATCATCTTCCATATGATCCCCGATCGCATGAGTTGTCCGGAAATCCATGGGCGAACCTGCCACCGGCAGAATCTCCCCGTCCGGCGCACAGTCCTCTCCTACCTTCAGATAGTTCTCCGCACAGATCCGGAGGCGGTGCCCCGCCACAGTTCCACTGTCATGCCCGTCCAGATTGTAGTAACAATGATTTGTCATATTCAGGATAGTATCCTGATCACTCTTTCCCTGAAACCGGATGATCACTTTATTGTCCTCCGTCAGGGTATACCCGGAACTCACCTGTAAATTCCCGGGAAATCCCTCCTCCATATCCGGGCTGAAATAGGTAAAGACTACCTCGTTGTTCTCTTCGGATAATGCGTGGGAAAACAGACGCTTGTCAAACCCCTTTTCTCCTCCGTGCAACGTATTGCCGTGATCATTTACAAATAAGTGATACGCTCTGTCATTAATCAGAAAAGAGCCGTCCTTAATCTGCCCCGCATAACGTCCGATGGTGGCGCCCAGATACAGCTTTGTGGCCTCATAACCGGACACATCGTCAAAACCAAGCACCATATCCTTCTTGCCGTCAGGAAGTTCCGGCGCTATGATCGAAACCACCGCCGCGCCGAAATCCGTGAGTTTCAGCTCCATTCCATTTTGATTTGTCAGGGTAAACAGCCTGGCCTGCCTGCCGTCCGAAAGCCTGCCGAAAGGTTCCACTTTTATTGTTCCCGTACCATCGACCTCCTCTGTCAAGTTAACGATCCCCGTTTCAAATGGTGGATACATAACTATTCCTTTATTTAAATTCCCGAAAGTTTGTATACTTACTGCTTGAATGGATCATTGACACAGCAATTGCCCCTATCACATTTGCCCGCTCCGCAAGCTCTGTCACAAGAATTTTGGGCGGAAACGGGACATTACCCCGCATAACCCTGTCAATATACTCCCTATAGTCCCGGTAAATCGCGCAACCGAGCCGCCCTGAGATCACAAGAACCTCCGGATTTGTCATGACCGCGATATTCACAAGAGCCATGGCAAAATACGACGGTATATCCTCAAGCTCCATCTCTATATTCCGCTCTTTTATAAACTCAAAAACCTTCTTAATACTGATCCTGGAATCATTCTCAAAATACTGATCGATGACACTGGCAATTTTGCTGCTGGGGATCAGTTTTTCCAAAGCTCCCTCATCCGAATATTCCCGCAGCAGACGGTCCTTTTGCAGTACCATGAAGCCGACTTCCCCGAAGGCGCCGTTATTGCCCCGCACAAGCTCTCCGCCCTTTATCAGTGCGGAACCGAACCCCACGCCAAAATCCACATAGGCTATCTCATCGTATCCCTTCGCGATTCCCTGCCAGCGCTCGCCAACAGCTCCCAGGTTCACACTGTTCTCTATATAGATCTCCATCGGAAATTCCTGTTTCAGACGCAGCATCAGGGATTCGTCGCCCCATCCCTCCACAAACGGCGCCAGCTTATGGGAATCCGTTGACATATCGTATATGCCGGGAATACCGATACCCACGCAGGCCACATCCTCCACCGTGATCCGGGTCGCCTTAATGATCTCATAGATCCGTTCAATTACCTGTTCAAAAACATCGCCGGTGCTGATCTTGACCGTATGGTACTGCAAAATATTCCCAGCGATATCGGAACACATCGTACGGATATTCTGTCTTCCCAGATCAACCCCCACCAGATATGCCTTTCTGGAGTTAAAGGCAAGTAACGTAGCCTTTCTCCCGATGGCATTATCCGCCTCCCCGCACTCGTAGATCAGATTATCCTCCATCAATTTTTTTACATTGTATGTAACCGCCGGAAAGCTGATATTCAAAATCCGTTTCATATCCGCCTTCGACAAAGGTCCCTGTGTTCTCAACAATTCCAGAATCGCAGCTCTGTTCATTTCACTGGCAATTTCCGAGTTTTTGGCCATCCTGTATCCCCTTTACTAATTTATACTTATTAAGTATAAAATATCATTTTTGCCAGTTTCTGTCAAATAGTATTTCTACCGTTCCTTTTTGCTGAAAATATCAAAGGCTACGGCCAGTATCAGAACAAATCCTTTGATGGCCTGCTGCCAGTCCACCCCGATACCCATAATTGACATACCATTGTTTAAGATACCCATCACCAAGCTTCCTATGATCGCTCCCGCCACAGTACCAATGCCGCCCGAGGCGGAGGCGCCGCCGATATAGCAGGCAGCTATGGCATCCAGTTCAAAGTTGGTTCCCGCCTTGGGGGTTGCCGCATTTAGACGGCTGGCATACACAATTCCTGCCAGGGCAGACAAAACGCCCATATTAACGTAAACCCAGAAAAACACCTTCTTCGTCCTGATGCCGGACAGCCTGGCAGCCTTTTCATTTCCACCGAAGGCGTAGATATGTCTGCCGATGATCGTATGGCCTGTGATAAAGCTGTACAACACGATAAGCGCTGCCAGTAAAACCAGGACTGTGGGAATCCCCTGATATGCCGCCATCCAGTATGTGAACAGGATAAACGCCGCATTCACCAGCAGAAGTTTCAGATAAAAAGAATATCTGTTTTCCACCTCGATCTCATAGGCCTTCTGCTTTCTGCGCTTCAAAATCTCCGAGACGGAATAGACCACCATACAGAATACACCAGCAAAAACCGCAACCATATTCAGCGTGCCCGAAAACAGGTCGGGAACAAACCCCGAGCCGATGATCTGATAGGATGAGGGAAACGGGGATAGCGTCTGCCCCTGCAGGATCACCATCGTCAATCCCCTGAAAATCATCTGGCTTCCCAGTGTAACAATAAAAGCCGGAATGCGCACATAAGCAATCCAGAAACCGTTCCAGGCGCCTATCACCGCACCAATTACCAGAGATACCACAATCGCCAGAATGGGATCCATCTTGTTGCCTATGGCCAGAACGCCGGATACCGCTCCCACAAAAGCTGCTATGGAACCCACCGACAGATCAATGTTGCCTGTCAGTATCGTCAGAAGCATTCCGATCGCCAATACCATAATATAACTGTTCTGCAATATCACGTTCGTTACATTAAGAGGCTTCAACAATACGCCTCCCGTAAGAGCCTGAAACAACAGGATAATCAGAACCAACACAACTACCATGCCATACTGTCTGTCCTTTCTGGCAAACAAATTCCTCAGTTTTTCCATATCATTCCTCCCGATTACTTCGCATAATGCATTTCATAACGCTTTCCTGGGAAGCCTCCTCCTTACTCAGCTCTCCCGCAATGCGCCCTTCACTGATCACATAGATCCTGTCGGACATGCCCAATACTTCCGGCAGTTCCGAAGAGATCAGAAGGATACTTTTTCCCTCCTTCGCCAGCCTGCTGATAATACAGTAGATCTCATATTTGGCGCCGATATCGATGCCCCTGGTAGGCTCATCCAATATCAGAATATCCGGTCCTGCCATGATCCATTTCGCCAAAACCACTTTCTGCTGGTTTCCTCCTGACAGATTTCCGGTACTTTGTGTAACCGAGGACGCCTTCACATTGAGTTTCCGGCAGTAATTCCGGGTTTCCCTGCCTTCCTTCCCCTCATCGATAATCATATTTTCAGAGATGCTTTTCAAATTCGGCAGAGAAATGTTGTGCATGATACTGTCGATCAGAATCAGTCCCGCTTCCTTGCGGTCTTCCGTCACATACACGATCCCCTCGTCTATGGCATCACTCACATTATTGATCTTTAACCTTCTCCCGTCTTTTATGATCTCACCGCTTATCTTCTGTCCCCAGGCTTTTCCGAATATACTCATGGCCAGTTCCGTCCTGCCTGCCCCCATCAGTCCCGCAAAACCGACGATCTCTCCTTTTCTCACATAAAAACTGACATCGCGTATCACCTGCCGTCCGGCATCTCTCTGGTGATAAACGTTCCAGTTTTTCACCTCAAAACAGATCTCTCCCGGCGTATTTTCCCTCTTCGGATATCTGTCGGACATTTTTCGTCCCACCATCCCTTTTATGATACGCTCCTCGCTGACCTCATCTGATCTGTTGTCCAGCGTCTCTATGGTTTTTCCGTCCCGCAGAATAGTTATCTCATCAGCCACTGCGGAAATTTCATTCAGTTTATGGGAGATCAGAATGGACGTGATCCCCTCCTTTTTCAATTCCAGCAAAAGATCCAGAAGATTTTCAGAATCCGTCTCATTCAAAGCTGCCGTCGGCTCATCCAGGATCAGAACGGAGATATCCCGCGACAACGCCTTTGCTATCTCCACAAGCTGCTGCTTGCCGATCCCGATATTTTTTATTTTCATGCCCGGATCTTCCTGCAGATGAACCGCCTCCAGAGCCTTTTTCGCCTCCTTTACAGTTCTGTTCCAATCCACAACTCCTCTTCTTGCTCTCTCATTTCCCAGAAAAATATTTTCCGCTATGGACAGTTCCGGTATTAACGCCAGCTCCTGATGGATAATGGCTATCCCTTTTTTCTCACTGTCACTGATATCGCGAAATCTGCACTCTTCCCCGTCAAAAAGAATTTTCCCTTCATAAGTCCCGAAGGGCCAGACGCCGCTCAACACATTCATCAAGGTAGACTTCCCCGCTCCGTTTTCGCCGACCAGTGCATGGATCTGATTCTTTTTTACTTTCAGATTCACATGATCAAGCGCGCATACCCCCGGAAAACGTTTGGTGATATCCCGCATTTCCAATATTATATTTTCCATGTTGCCTTTCCTCTCTTCCATGTGACAGACTCTGAAACCCGTCTTCTCAGCCGCCCTCAACTCTAAAAAAAGGCTGTAACGCTTCCGAAAACAAAATCCCGCATTCCGCGGCAAAGGCCAGAAGGCTGTCCGTACTCATGGAAAAATCAATGGTATCTTTACATCCCACCTTCCTGGCGGATGCCAGAACACCCAGATCCAGCGCACTGCTTTTCTTAGTTTCCCCGCCTTCCCCGGGAAACAGGTCAATCCCCATCAGTATGGCGGCTATCACTGTCCCGATCAGGCAATCGCCCGCTCCGGCGGTACTGACTACAGGAACCTTCATGGCCGGACTCCGGTAGCTCTTCTTTCTCCAGCCGGTATAAGCCCCCTTCTCTCCCAGGGTAATGATCGCGCAGATATCCGGATTGTGCTTTCTGAGAATCTCCATACAGGCCTGTGCCACATCTTCCGTGTCTGGGATGTTCTCTCCCTCCGACCGCACAAAACTCTCCGCCTCCTCCTCATTGATAGCAAGAAGATCCGTCTTTTCCACTCCTCCGGACTCCACAAACTCCTTTACCTCGCCGGACAACACGGATGCCACATTCAAACCCCCTCTTTTTCTCCCCATCCCCAGCAGGTAACTCCTTGTCCGCCCCGGCCCTTCAGGCACCGCCAGTATCATCCCCGGCCGTTCCGTGCAGACCCTGTCAAAAAACAGATCCACGTCTTTTTCTCCCACTGACTGACAGGCGCTGTTTCGTGTGGATATATTACAGCATTCGCCGTTCGGATACTGATAGCATACGGCATACATTGTCGGATTATGTACATCCTCCGACACACAGTTTATATCGATCCCCGCGCAGTGCATGCTCCGTTTCAATTGTCTGCCGTTCTCATCTTTTCCCACCCGGCCTATCGCATAGACGGGCATCGTTCCCTTTAAAAACGTGGAGACATAGTGCAGAATAATGTGGAGTTTGCAGTAGTCCTTGGAGTCCGTCAGCAGCGCCTGTCTGCTCTCGTTCCGCCCCAGAGTATGATTCCCCACCAGCCGAAACAATATGCCGCTTCCTATTCCCCCGACGCCTGCCACATAACCATACGACGATCTCATACCTGAATCCCCTTAAACTCCCATTCCGGATGCTCGGAGACAGGGTGCGACGCCGTTTCCTTCGTCGCCGTGATCACTGCGTCCGGATGTTCCTGCAGCAGCGTCATCGGATACTCCGGATCCGGATCCGAAAACAGGGCCACCCTTAAAGCCGTCTGCTTCCAGCTTCCCGTATCGCTGAACACACGCACTTTTTTTGCCGACAGACATTCTCTGATTCCAAGTGTGATGGACATGGGCGGTACAAACTGGTAAGCCGCTCCAAAGCTGCGATGTCCCAGCGCAATGATCGTATCCGGATTGTTTTCCTGGATCCGGATCGAAGCCTCCCGCAGTTCCTCCAGGGTAACCGCCGAATACGGCGTTCTGCGGGACTGATTGTAGGCGATGTGCCCGTCCTGTCCCCATCCTCCAAGCGTATAGTCGATGGGCGCCTCCGCGATCAGCCCGCGAATTTCCTCCATGTTGGCAGGACACAGAAAATGCCTGTTTTGCGGCAAGACTGAAAGTTCCGGTCTGATCGGCCCGTAAAAATACCGCATCATAAAGGTTTTAAAATTATAGGGATCATTCTCCGCCAGCAGTTGTCCCTGCCAGTCCAGACACTCATCCATATGAAAAATTTCCACCTGCCGCAAACTGATATTTTCCGTATTTATAATATCTGCAAAAGGCTCATACCAGCATTTGGGACCGCAGGGAACAATGGCCCTGTAAAAGCCTTTCTCCTCCACCGATTTTTTGATATCATCCGCAAACTCCCGCGCCATCAGCCCGCCCATGGCAGTCGAATCCTCCACCATCCTGAAGGGTACTTTCCTCTCCGGATGGTTCTCCAGATCTTTTGCAGCCACACTGCACCATCTGTACAAATCCTTTTTATTTATCATGTCTTTCCCTGTCAGCGCCCCGCATAAACCACAGACTTCTTTCACACAGGGCGCCGTTTCCTTTCTCTGCCCTTATTCCATGATCTGTTCTTCCGTGTAATAGCCGGAGCCTACCAGCTCTTCCACCGCATTATCCATATCCAGAGAAGTAGCGTCGATAGCCATTCCGGAAACTTTCTTCACGCCGTTGTCATAATACTCCACCATGTTTACTTCCACTTCCTTACCGCTCAGATACTGATCCGCCATGGTTACCGCAACACTCGCCAGATTCTTTACGTTCACAAACACAGTCTGAGTCTGCTCTCCCGCCAGAATGGATTTGATCGACGGAATCTCCGCATCCTGCCCGGTAATGATCGGATAAGGCATATCCTCAGAACCATAGCCGATGGCCTTCAAAGAGGAAAGCACGCCGATGGATATCCCGTCGTAGGGCGCCAGCACGGCGTCCACATGGCTTCCGTCGGAATATGCGCTGGAGAGAATATTGTCCATACGCTTCTGGGCTTCCGCGCCGTCCCAACGCAGCGTAGCGCACTGGTTCATATCCGTCTGCCCCGATTTCACCACCAGCATGCCGTTATCAATGTAAGGGGAAAGCTTATTCATCGCTCCTTCCCAGTACAGCGCCGTATTGTTGTCATCCAGACTTCCTGCAAATAATTCAATATTGAAAGGGCCTTTGCCTTCTTCCAGACCAAGCTTCTCCACAATGTATCCCCCCTGCAGTTCCCCGATCCGGATACTGTCGAAGGTTGCGTAATAGTCCACATTTTCCGTATTCATCAGCAGACGGTCATAAGCAATAACAAGAGCCCCTGAATCCTTCACTTTTTTTACAATGTCCGTCATAGCTCCGCTGTCTATGGCTCCCACAATCAGTACATCTATCTCCTTTGTCAGCATATTTTCGATCTGATTGACCTGATGATCCACCAGATCTTCCCCGTACTGCAGATCCACCGTATAGCCCATTGCCTCCAGTTGATCTTTCATCTCATTTCCCTCAATGATCCATCTCTGGCTGGACTGTGTCGGCATGGATATTCCGATGCGGCCGCTTTTTTTTCCTTCACTTTCCGTCTCCCCGGAAGTTTCTGTTTCTGACTTTGCAGACTCTGTCTTTGATTCTTCCGCAGGCGCTTTCGATCCGCAGCCCGCAAGCCCTGCGGTTAAAGCTACTGTCAATAAAGCTGCCACAACTTTCTTCATCCCTTTTCTCTTCATAGCTTTTTCTTCCTCCTGATCTTCTCCTTTTGTTCTTTTTCCCACTTACTTATCAATCCTAACTTACTAATTAGCCTGTAAAATACCTGCGTGCTTTTCTTTTGGATGTATATAATCAGGATAACTTAATAAGTTACACTTACTATATCATGAGAACTGACAGTTGTCAAGAATATTTCTTAAAAAACAGAACGGCAAAGAATTTCTCCTCCGCCGTTCTGTTTACTTCCCGCCTCTATCCAATCGCCTGTCTATAACGGAAGATCCTACTCCTTCTCCCGCTCCGCCAAAAGCTGCATCGGCTCTTTTTTCAGACTCTTATTCATCTTCACAAACGCGATCACGCCCCCTGCCGCTGTCAATGCCGTCGCACAGCAGACTGCAAGAAGCCATTGGCCTTCCGGCTGCACTTCCTCCACGGCCACCTCATTGGCTGCATGGGCCGCCCCGACCGTAAAAGCCGTATCAAAGTAAGTATTGCCGGCATTCTCCGCGGAGACGTCCGCAGAGGCCCTGATCCCTGCCAGAGAACCGATGATGCTGCCAAAAAGGACTAACAGAAGAAATCCCGACAGCATGGACCATCTGCACTGCATGGAACCCATGCCCAGGGAGCGTTCTATGGCCGTACGCTTCGCCTGTTTTGTGATAAACAGATGGCTGAAAAAGACTAACAGCAATCCAGCCAGAAGGATACCGGAAGCGAGCAGAAGAAAAGAAAGATTCCGCATATCGTCCATCCCCGCCTTCAACGCTGAATAACCCATATCATAGAATGTAAACTCCAGATCATCAATGCCGCTCTGTGCAAAGCCAAGCTGAAACTCCTCTATGGTCCCGTTTGGAATCCGAAAGGATGCCGTTCGATCCGTCATAGGCCCCACATCCATCAGATTCCTTCCCTCCCGCTCCTTAATGGACTTTAACGGTACGATCAGCTCATCCGAACCGGAAGTATAGGTGCTTACGGCATCCATACTCTCCGCCACGGTATCATAGATCCCCACCACTGTGTATTCCGAAGTCTCAAAAGGAACAAGCGCCTCTCCGTTCTCATCGAAATAAGCCGCGCTGCAGGAAAAGGAACCGTCCAGCCAGAAATCCCTTCCCGCATTCTTTCTGCCATTGGTAAACAGAAGCCGCACCGTCACTTTATCTCCCAGAGTAAGCCCGTTATTCTCCATGAAAGTCTTCGGCGCAAGGCAGACCTTGCTTCCCGCCTCATATTCTTCTCTGTTAATATCCCGGCCTTCCCTGATAAAAGAATCGCCGTTGTAAAAAGGCATCAGAAGACAGGTTTCCCCCGTCCCGGTAACCGGCTGGATATCATACCCCCACTCCATGGTCTCCGTCATGGCGAGAAGTCTGCGCCCCGCATCCGACTCATAAAACCCGTCCGTCAGCTCAAAAATTTCCTGCCCGTCCCGAAAGGCGTCTTCCGCTCTGCTGCCGTCCGGATAAAATATTTCCGAGTCCAGGGGATAGGGAATATATTCCAGATCAATCCTGGGTTCCCCCATTCCCGCCTCCTCATAAGCTTTCTGCAAAGCCGTTCCGTGAATGTAGCGATAACTGCACAGAGCGGCCACATAGGTCCTATCCTGGGAAAGCGCCTCCGGCTCCGGATTTTTATGATCACAGAACCATACCACATTGTCCGCCAGCCGTTTATCCCCGCCGACCACTTTTGTAATTTTGATCTGTACGGATTCTCCCGGCACGCAATCTTCAAGCGGCGAAAATTCCACAATCACAAAACTGCTCCTCACCCTGTCCGGATTCATACTTTTCCACATCTTGACATACTCCGGCGTATAGGAACCATAATAAGCCCTCACCTCCGGCCCCGACAGATACACTGCCCCCGGAAAATCAAGCTCCTCCGCCCTGCGGTAAGATGTAAACTGTTCTTTTTTGATCAGTTGATAACTCTGCTGCTCCGCATCCCACTGCAGCGTCTGCTCAAAAGCTCCCGGAACCTGCCGCACAGTCCCTATTGTGATAAAGCGGTCCTCATACGCAGCCATGGTCGTGTAACTTTTAACCCAGACAGACGCGCCCAGTGTAATAAGTAACGCCGCAAGAACCGTAAGCGCCAGAAATAGCGCTGTTTTTACCGGCGTCCGCATCATTTGTTTCAGACTGTTTTTCATCCCCGAACCACCTCCAGTACGCCGTCCGACATCCTGTAAACCACATCCGCCGCCTCCGCCACTTTTTCGTTGTGCGTCACAACGATCACCACGTAATTTTCCTCATGGGCCAGCCTGCCTAACAGTTCTACAATAGTTTTCTCATTGTGGCTGTCCAGATTCCCGGTGGGTTCATCCGCCAGAAGGATCTGTCCGCCGGCAGCCATTGCCCTGGCGATGGCCACCCGCTGCTGTTCTCCGCCGCTTATCATATTCGGCATCTTTTTATAGACGGTATCCGGCAGCCCCACCTTCTTAAGAAACTCCTTCGCCTGCTTCGCCGCTTCTTTTTTCGGCACATGCCGAAGCTGCATCGGAAACATCACATTCTCCGTCACTGTGAGAAGCGGAAACAAATGGAATGCCTGATAGATCACAGAGGCCTGCTCCATTCTGTAGCGGTCTCTGTCTATTTTCCGGATATCCTTTCCCTCTATCATCAGTTTTCCTTCCGAGGGCACATCCAGTCCGGCCAGCAGGGACAAAAACGTACTTTTTCCGCTGCCGGATTTTCCGATGATCGCATAGACCTTCCCCCTCTCAAAATCACAGGTTACCCCCGATAACGCCGTTGTCTTCTGATATTTTGACTGATAGGTATAGCCGACTCCCTCTGCCGCAATGATTTTATCCATCTTTTCTCTCCCCCCGATCCTTTTTACTGTGCAGATAACAAACGCATCACGTTCCCTCTGCTCATCCGTCCATAAGCTGCCGCCGCTCCCAGCAGATACGCCGCAAGGAGCACCCCGTTCACCAAAAGCACAACTTTTTTATCCGCCGAGAGCAAAAGCGCCGTTACATCTCCCAACAGATTCCCCAGAAATACAAGCGCCATCTGTTCCGTCAGAAACAAAAACGCCGCCTGAGCGTTTCTTACTCCCTGCAGTCGTAAAAGCGCATATTCCTCCATTCTGCTGTTTCCCGTAAGGAAGCTTACCACATAACCGATCAGCAGTACCAGAATACAGACAACCGGGAAAAAAGCTTCCATGAACTCTATGGAATGCAAAAGATCTGTGGCCCGCGGAATGAAACTGCCGTCCCTGACCGAAAGTGAACGGCCCCGATAGGAGTCCGCCGCCAGGGGATCTGCCTCCGTAAATCCAATGGAACGCATCTCCTCCTTAAAAGCATTTAACGCTAACGGTTCCTTCACACAAAATGTTACCGTATCTGTAAAAAACGGGATCCCGTACTGATGATAGATCCCCCGCAGGGCCTCATAAGGCAGAATCATATCCATGGCGTTCACGGATGTCTTTCCCAGAAGGTCCTCCATTGAGCCTGCGATCTTTACCTGCGCCGTCCCCAGAGGGAATACATCCAACTTCATCAGCGCGCTATCCGCATTATAGTAATAAAAAGTAAGCGTAACCGTATCTCCGACTTCCCAGTTCTGCCTTCTCATGACCTTCTCACTGACGATACATTCTCTGTCCTCAGATGCAAAAAAGGAGTTTAGCTCCTCCGCCTCCATATGGATCATCTCCTCCGTCAGGCCGTCCACTGCTTCCACCCTGTTCACACCGGCCACATGCAGGTTCAGATATTTCGGATAATCAATCGGTTCAAACTCCCCTTCCCCCGCCATCAGACACACCTGAAAAGACGCATCCGTTATCCTCTCAGAACCCATAAGCCCGTCCACCAGATCCTCCGGAATAAAAAGGCCGTTTCCTCTCGTCCCGTTTGCGTTGGTGACATGGCATGTGACCGGAACCTGCCCTGCCAGTTCTGCAAGCTGTCTTTCGTAACTGTGTATGCTCCCAAAATATACATGCAGCAAAAGAACCAGCATAATACCGATTCCTACCGTAACCAGATTCGCGGTTTTCCGCCCTCTGATGCTGTAACCTATGTAATGAAACATGCCGCACCTCCCCACAGGTATTGATACTTCATATTATCATAATTCCATTAGCACTTT
>Ga0137297_10932_pt1 | contig 18879 bp, 17 predicted proteins | sample RamsorincwithD2O_FD_97191 | JGI IMG/M metagenome (GOLD analysis project Ga0137297, IMG submission 97191) | Mouse cecal microbial communities from Vienna, Austria - Mucin amended with D2O | ecosystem: Host-associated > Mammals > Digestive system > Large intestine > Cecum | place: Austria: Vienna... | reverse complement strand
AAATATTGTGTGGACAAAAGCGGAGTATTCTTTCTTTTCTGTGGAAGGACTGCTGGAAATCTGATTGCGTTTCGGCTGCCAGATGGGTATAATATGAATAAGGAAAGGAAGATTCGTATGCAGAAGAAAACACCGGATTATGACAATGTATTTAAGACAATGAAGATGAAACACAAAAGATTATTCGTCTCCGTCATCAATGATGTGTTCGGCAGGAATTACCCCAGAGATGTAAAAGTAGAGATTTTGCCTTCGGAGGGTTATCTGACAGAAAATGAAACGGCGGACGGCAGCAAGGAAATAGAGGAACAGGTTTCAGATTTCCTAATCAGAATAGGGAGCGAAATTTATCTTTTGGAATGTCAGAGCTATGATGACGGTTCTATGGCGATCAGGATAGCGGAGTACGCTTTTATCGTAGCTAGACAATTTGCAACATGGGATATTGGTCATGCAACAATCCCGATGCCGAGATTTTCAATTATTTATGTCAAGAGGACGGACAGGACGCCGAAAACAACAACGATTACCTTTACCTTTCCAGACGGGCAGACAGTGGATTATCAATCGGACAATGTAATTTTAGCGGATTTTACAAAGGAAAAAATTGTTGAAAAAAGACTGTTCCCTTATATTCCGTTTTACATTGCGAGATACGAGAAAGAGATTGCATCAGAGGGCAATATTGAAAAAGCGGTAGAGGAGCTGACATATTTCAGGGATGAATTGGTTCGTCTGCATCAGGAGGGCGAGTTATCAGATGATGAGCTGGTAGACTTAAAGGGATTTGTCAATACTATCATTACACATATCACAAATGGCAATAAAAATGAAGAAAGGCTGGTGAATATTATGGGTGGAACCATTATTGAAACGGAATCTGAAAGGCTAATACGTTTGGGGCGAACACAGATGATTGTTGAACTTGGACAGGAAGATGGACTTGATGATAGGGCAATTCTGAAAAGATTGCAGGAAAAAATCGGATTATCCAAAGAAGAAGCAGAGATTTATTTTAAGAAGTATGGAAAGCAGCTTGTATAAGTTAATGAATTTGATGTAACAATAAAAAGTTTTTAAGCAGAGGGAAGTATTTCCATTAAAGATGGAGATACTTCCCTTTTTGCGTGGAAAATTTCACCTGAAAGGAGAATTTCAATGTTGAAAAAACCAATGACAACGGAAGAACTGTTTGACAAGATTAAGGGTATCCTGCAGGAAAAGGACAAACTGCCAGATATTTTGGATTATGGACTGGGGGCTTATCGTCCGGTTCCGATTAAAACCTATGAATTTGACCTGAAAAGCAATCTTGCCTATGGGGGCAGCGAGGGGATTTATCTGGATCTGTGGATAGAATATTTTGAGGACGATAAAAAGCGTACAAGCAGTATCGGCACATTTAAGACGCTTCACGAAAACGACGAAGCTATGCACACTATGGCTGCTTTGCTGGCAGATTTCATCCTTGAAGAAAGAGCCTATGTCAATGCAAATCTTGATGATTTCACTTGGGAGGGCGTAGACGTTTATCCACTTGATGAATCGGGGAACAGGCTGAAATGGGGGTATTCCTGTAACAATATGGAAGTTGCGCTAAAGCGGAAGGATGAACTGCTGGAAAAGCATCCGCAGGTAATTGTAAGGGATAATGCGACAAGGAAAGAAAAGGTGTTTAAACAACCAGCCCAGAAAGAAAAGGGAGGGGAAAGGAAAAAATGAGTCTGTATAATAAAGGCGGCGGAAAAATACCGGAGATTACAGTGGAGGAAAGGCTCAAAGTCCTGTTGGCAAATGCTATCGGAATCTATGCGGAAGCACATTCTGACCGATACAACAGCAGCAGCGAATTTCTGGAATTTCTGTATGGGGAGCTTGGCACTGATGGGGAAGAAATGAAAGAACTGGGTATTGATCTAACCGATATTCTGTAGGAAAGAGAGGTTTTATAATGATTAAGTTGGAAAATGGGAGTTATATCATAGGGTTTGATGACGGATACCAGCTTGGGAAAACGTCTAATTTTGTATTTGACAACGGGGTACACAGGCTTGGCAGCGTGGAGCCGACATTAAAAGAAAATTCCCTGTTTTATGACGGGGAATATTTTAAGGTCGGGGAAGGCAGGGCGGCTCTTACGGAGGATAAAATCTCTGACGATATGGCAATGCTGCGGACAATGGCGGCTGCCGCTATGGAGCTTAGGAATGCAGGAATCCATAAAGCGGAGATTGTGCTTGCGGTAGGTCTGCCGTTTTCAAACTATGGCAGGGACAAGCTGAAACTGATCGACTATTATAACCGGAAGAACAGACTGGATTTTTCATACGAGGATGAAGATTATTCCGTAGATATAACAAAAGTGATTGTCTGCCCACAGTGCTATTCCGCCATTGCTTCAAGGCTCGGCAACATGAAAGCCGATTACCTGATTGTGGATATAGGGAGCAAGACAACGGATGTTGTATATGTGCAGAACGGGCTTCCTGTTGAGAGCAGATCCATTACAATCGAAAAGGCAATGGTAAAGTGGATAAAGGAAATCCAGCGTGAAATGAAAGTCCAGACAGGGAAAGACATACCGGAGCATGAGGTGATGAAGATTGCGCTGAAGGAGGACAGCAATCTTCCGGCGGCTTATGCGGAGCTGATCCGTGGTATGCTGCGTGAGAAGATACATTCACTGGAATTAGAACTTGCGGAACGTGGGTACAGCCTTGACTATATCAATATCATCTATGTGGGCGGCGGTGCGCTGATGGCGCGTGACTATGCCGGAAAATACAGGGGCTATACGGCGTATGACTGTGACCTGTGCGCAAATGCAAAAGGGTATGAATTTCTCGCCAGCCAGATAGAAAGAAAGCAGGTGGCATGATGGCAGAACAGCAGAAATCCATATTTATCCGTTTTAATATGGATGATAAAAACGACAGGGAGCTTTATATGAAACTGACAGGGGAAGCGGGCAGTTCCGCTTCCCTGACCGCTTATGTCAAGAGGGTACTTGAAGAATATTTTACCCTGAATATCAAGATTGCGGACAGACAGGAATTTCATAACCAGATGCTTTCTGCTGTCAGGGAGGAAATGCAGTCGCAGGGGATGAAGCTGGTGGGCGCACTGCTCGCAGGTATTGCTGTTTCAATAAGGCTTAGTACGATTGCACTTGCCATTGTCCCATTGGTGTATCATGAAACAAGAAGTTTTTCCGCCCCATGGCATAGAACTTTGCCCTGCGCTCAGCAGCATTATTGGAAATCTCACATCTTCCATCCAGAAGATAATTCATTAGGGTTTCTTTATGGTTTCTGGCATAGTTTACTGCTTTTTCCAGGCGTTTGCCTTTCCGCTCTTGTACAAAAAGATTCTTATATTGACATTCCAGGAAAATATTGCAAGCTTTAGAAATATTGTGTATAGAGGATGGTTTCAAGATTTTTTTGAGAAATGTGCTGGCATTGTATATAGGATTATGGTATGCTGTTAACAATAAAAATTGAGACTTGAAAGGACATGATAAAATGATTTCTGCAATCTATAACAGACGAAGCATAAGAAAATTCTTAGATAAACCTATACCCCAAGAAGATATCATGGATATTATCCAAAGCGGAGTAAAAGCACCTTCTTCAAAAAACAGACAGCCATGGAAATATATCGTGATACAAGGAAATGCAAAAGCAGAAATGCTAAGAATTTTCCGACAGGGGATTGAACGGGAAGAAAACGAAAGAGCATTATTGCCACAAAGCAGACAACATATACCTGCGGCAAAATATACTGTGGATATCATGGAAGAAGCTCCAACGATAATTTTTGTTGTTAATTCTTTAGGAAAAGGTATTTTGTCAGAAATGACACCCGAAGAACATATTTATGAAATCTGTAATATTCAATCGATAAGTGCTTCCATACAAAATATGCTTCTTGCTGCTACGGAAAAAGGAATAGGCAGCCTTTGGATATGTGATATTTATTTTGCATATTCAGAACTATGTGAATGGCTAAACAGTGATGGACAGCTTATTGCGGCGATTGCGTTTGGCTATCCTAATGAATTTCCTAATGAAAGGCCACGCAAAAAACTTGATGATATCGTTGAATGGAGAAATTAGGCAATCAAACTAAAACAGACAAATTCATGCTTGAAGAAGAATCTTATGGGAACAACCTTAAAACTCAAGCTCCTGAAGAAACGAAAAAAGGCTGAACGCATCCAACGTGAGATTGACTTCGTTGGAACGAGGGTTTGTCAAGAAAAATGTGTAAGTTTTATAAAATTTCCTTACCGGCAGTTTTCAAAGCTGCCGGTTTTATATGCAGAATCAACACTGCTCATATTTGAGAAGGGAGTGCTTTACCCCTACGCCATCTTTTGAGGCACTTACCTATTTTGGAATCAAATTGACTTAATCCTCATAATGACCCTTACAAGAAACAATTTCCATCACATCACCACTAATCCGATACACCAGCCTATTCACATCATCAATCCTCCGGCTCCAGAACCCACTCATATCTCCCTTCAATGGCTCAGGTTTTCCGATACCATCAAAATTTCCTCTTTCAATATCTTTCAGCAGCATATTAATACGCTTTAATGTCTTTTTGTCCTGCATCTGCCAGTAGATGTAATCCTCCCATGCCTCATCAAACCAAATCTTCTTCATTCGTCTGCCTCAATAATATCATGTTCTACACCATTTCCGGCATTGAGCGCTTCCACACCTCTGCGCAAATGTGCCATGTTGCTTTCTGAATAAAATGGATCAACAGATACATCAAACGGAATCCTTTTTTCCCTTGTCATTTTTTTCGCAAATATAGTAATTGCAGTAGTCATGTTCATTCCAAGTTCCTGACAAGTCTGCTCCATGTTCTTTTTTAATTCTTCATCCATACGGATATTTACCAATGTCTGTGCCATAATAGCACCCCCCTTCTTTATTCTGCCTATATATTATCATATGATAAAGACAAGTTCAACACATTGTCTTTACACTATTTTGTGCTTCTGCATGAAATTTATGCACAAGGTTACGCTTCGCATTTTGCACTTACGCATTTTGCAGCACCCTCTTACACAATCCTGTGTTGATGCATCGTCAATAATGATTCCTACTCATCATTCCCTGGCTCTCCTTCTTGGCCTACCTATGCCTCATTCTTCCTTTTACTCCATATCCACCTTCCCATAACTAATGCTTTCTATCTCAATCCGGGTATCCCCATTGGCAAACAGGAGGTATTCCCCGCCTTCCGACGTATTCACATCCTCCTCAATCACCGCCGTGCAATACCCATTTTCATCAAAATCCGCCCTGGTCAATCCCTGTTCCTTCACCACATTTCTTCCCCAGTCAAAGGAAAGCCTAACCTTCGCTAATTCCCCATCGGTAATGGAACTATCCAGCAGCTTCAGTTTATATTCCACCCGCAGGCGTCCATGGTAAATCACATCATAGGAGCCGTAAATCAGGGACTTGTCCTGGCCTTCCACAAGCAGGCCGCCATTTTCGCTCATAGCCAGCCCATTCCTCCCGGCCAAATCCGCTAAATCCACCTCTTTCCTTACGCTATAGTGATCGCTCATGGAGATACCATTTTCCTCCAAAATCTTAACCGCTTCCTCACTGTCCGTATAAATCCCTTCACGGTCAGACAATTCCCCGAACCAGCATCCCTCATCGGTCAGGCGGAAAATATCCCGGTCATTCTTTGCAATCAGCACAATATCTTCTTCCACATCGTCAGCGGCACTGTCTGCCGTCATTACACGGTTAGATATCCCCCCTACCTGGCGCTTATAAATCTCCGGGATATCATCCACAAAAATCTTATAAGGCGGCAAATCCGCTTTCTGCAAGGCGGAAATCGCCTTTTTCCCTGTTTCCAGGGATTCTTCGTATAAAAACATTTTCCGGCTGATGGTATGCTCCGATACGATAAGCGCAAGCAGCAGCACACAGAAAGAGCTTGCGGCCATCAGACCCTTTTTCTGGCAGATTTTTTCCTTATCCAGCCTCAAAAGAATCAGATCCACTGCCTCTTTAATGAACATGGCTGCGGCGACTGCCAGGATTAACACTGCGGCGATAAAATATTTATTTCTGCCTGGCTCATATAACCGCAGTAACGTGACAATCGTCTTCCCATATGGGATAATTATCGGCATCATCATAAACAGCAATGCCGCGCCAATGCAGTATCCTATCTGGTTTCGGGTAATTTTTTTCTTCGCCTGAACCTGCCCATCACTTTCCGGGGAGATATCCGCAAAGGCTAAAAGAAGAAAGGGATTGTACGCTAATTCCAGTAAATGATGCTCGATCACACTGTGGATGGAAATTAAGGCAAAAGCGACCATCAGCTTTCGCTTCCCGCTGCGCAACGCCTTGCGCTCCACCAAAAAATAAATAACCAAAACCGCCGCCAGTACGGCCATCCCGTACCGTACAAGAATTAAGCAGAATGAACTGTCCACAAAATTATATCCGGAGCGCCTTACGGTTTCACTTCCAAAACCAACCATATCGAAGGCAGTTCCAAAATATTTAATGCCGTACTCGTTAAATGCGCTCTGTGCCAAACTCAAACGCCCGGATATGAGCACATTTATCTGCTTTAACAGCGGATACTCGTCACTGCATTTAATTGACATCCATATAATAACCCCAGCGCAAATTCCCATAAATACCGTCAATAGCTGATCAATGCACCAGGTAAATTTTGCGATTAATGATTTTTTATCTTTTATGCGTGATACAAGCCATACATACGTCATTCCCACCGCTGATAAAACTGCCACGATTTCACTGCATTCCGTGTAGCAATAACGATATTGGAAGGCCGCAAACAGCAGCATAGCAATAATGCTGATAATTACCGGGATATTCTCATACAATACCCAAATTGAAAGCAATAAGTAAATTCCGTGAGCAGCAAAATCGGTTGGGTAGCAAATGCCGAAGGAGTGTCTGTATGTTTTGTCTTTCACGTAAGTTAGATCACGGACTGCGCCAGTCAATGAGCCAAGCATGGCTAATCCCATAATGATGATGGCGCACCAGACGTATACTTTTAGTATTTTTTTGTAGGGGATATCTACTGCGCCGATTAATAATATTGCTAAATCAAACAAAAACTCATACCCTGTTGCAACAAATGATAAGGTAAATATTCCTGCCACTACGATTCCACTAAAAATATTTTTTCGATTGCACGGTTCTAAGCAAATTAACTTGAATAATACAACCCCTATTGCTATTATTCGTACTACAGGGAAAAAAGTAATCGGCCAAGGAAGAGATAATAAAGCTGTATCACAAAACACGCGTATAATATACAGAGCAGCAACTGTCAAATATACTTTTTCCCAAACTTCTGCAACAAGCAATCTTGGATAGCAATTATCTTTAATGATAATCGCAAAAGTACCTAATGCTCCACATAAAATTAGCTTTACGAGGAATTGCTGAATTATCGGAGCTTCCCCCATTATAGCGTTCCAATCGCACAACAATGTCAAATAATATATCCCTAAAAACAGTAAATAATTTTTTCCAACAATGCCAAGTATTTGATTTATTCCATTGATTCTTGCCAAATAATAAGACACTTCTATCATTAAAATACATCCTGCGATAGAACCTATTACAGACAGAATCCCATATGGATAATTACGTACAGCAAGTTCAATTCCACCTATTTTAATTTGTATTATCCATAAAACAATTAATAAAACCAAGTATTTAGCTTTAGCTATTTTCTCTCTAATTCCATAAAATTGATAAAGATATCCCGAATACAAAAAGATTATACAAACCATAGCTACGTCTAAGCTAAATGGCAAATACGCAACATTCTTTCCAACATATATTCCAAATATTGAAACTGCAATTACTACACATGCTCTTATTTTTTCACTTTTAATATTAAATACAAGTGCTCCAATTATAAGTGTACATAATAAACTAATAACTATCCATATATATCCAACACTTTGAATGCTTTTTAGAATAGTGGATGAAAAACTCATCCCAAATACAGTGGAAAGCACCCATTTATTTGTAATCTCAGTTATCGCCCTTCCACCATAATAAAATACATCTTTCCACAATGTCCCTATAAAATATATAAAACAAAAGCCCAAATAAGCAAGTAGTAATTTTCGTCCTTCTTTATATAAATCTAGCCGTCGCGATTGTGTACAAAACATCAATCCAATTAGCATAAAAAGAATCGGCTCACTAAGAGAAAAGATAATTATCCGCAAATTATTTCCAATCGCTAAATGACTTAATATCACTAAAATTACCGCCAGTCCTTTAACCAAATTCAACTGATCAATTTTATTTTTCTCATTTAACTCACATACTTTTATAACCGATTCATTCTTTAAACTTTGTTTTTTAACTATCCACTTATTCTTAACCCACGCAATCAAATAAGATACTACTGTAACCCAAATAATTTTCAAACAATACATAATCAATATGCATAAACCATGAGACAACCCTATTTCTTTGAGCACGTCAATTAATGTATTCCAACGAAAAGTATTCAACTCCACTAAATGAATACATAATATGAGCAATGAATTTTTTCCATAAAAAGAAAAAAAGCGTTTTATATATTTTGTATTCATGCTGATTAAACGTGACAGCCATAATAAACAAAGCGACGCAGCTGTTGAAAACAATATTTCTAAAATTAATCCTTTTTCAAAATATCCTTGTACTAAATATAAATGACCGCCATCATTTATAATATAAACCAGCCATAAACAAAATAGTCCTGCAACAATTATTAATTTGCTTAAAATTTTTTCCAGTAAATTTTTTCTTTTAATCTCATACCCTATATATACATATCCCAACGAAAGAAGAGCCGCTTGAATACTAAATGGAAGCCAAATTACAGACTTTGTATAATTGCCAAGCAACACAAATACAATCACCCATAAAATTGAATATTTTTGGTGTAAACAAAAATTTAATAACAACAGCGCAAAAAATATAGCCAAGAAAAACCAAATTGCACCGATATGTTTTATCCAAAATGGCTCGCTAAAAGTATTCCCACTGCCATAAAACCCTGCCCATAACCATTCTAAAATATTTCTTTCCGTGGTAATTGAATAATCTTTACTATACCAATTAATACATACTGAAAATAAAATCACAAATCCTGATGTATACAAATAAGGAAGTAATAATTGTTTTGATTTACGAACAATAAATGTATTCATGTCTGTTTTTTTAAACAGATAACCACTGAGCAAGAAAAAAACAGGCATATGAAAAGAAAAGCATATACGATTAACAAACGCTGGAATATCGGGTACAGGAATATGTGCCAAAATCACACATAACATAGCTATTCCCTTAGCTACATCAAGATATTCTATCCTTTTTTTGTCTTCTACCCTATTCATTTCAACCTTCTTATAAACATTTAATGATTTCATCTTTATTCTCGCAATTTATTCCTTTTGTCGCTTGTCTCTTAGGTACATTCCACATAGTATACACAAGGAAAAAATAGTAGTAATCATCCCTGGAATAAGATATGGAGTACAATATTTAAATTGAACATTATATTTCCCAGCTGGCAAGGATAGAGCCATAAATGCATCATTTGCCTTTAAGATATCTTGTTTTTCTCCATTCACAAACGCCGTCCATCCCTTAGAATAGGGAACAGAGGTATATAAATAACCATCAGAATCCAATATAATACGGGCATTTATCTCATTTCCGAATACTTTTATATCATTATCTTTTACCTTTAGGTTTTCTATAGCATTTATCAAATAGGCTTCAGGTTTCCTATATAATTTTAGATCTGATAATATATAATCTCCCGCTTTGTTAAATGTAATAACTAATTCATCCACTGCTTGATTAGCAAATCCCAAATTTATCAGCCAATTATGCTTTCCACCATATATATGCGATTTATTTGTAAGTGCATAAAGATTCTCACCAATCCCATTTACCGGCATACCATCACAAAACGCCGATATATTCAAAAAATAATCTATACTAAAATTTTTATAGTCTAAATTTTCAAAAAACAAATAAATTTCAGAATCCTCTAATTGTCCAAACTTCAATTTAAGTTGTGCACCACCATTTTCAACATGAATCATATCATCATTTACCTGAACATCAGCCGGATACTCCATTTGATAAGAAACCTCATCATTTACAATGTCAATATTATCGATATCACTTATTCCATCCGATAAGTATATAGAATCTAGTACGCAAGCTTGCATAAGAACTTGTTGCCGTTCATATGGATTTAATAATTGATAATCTTCCTGCGAAATAGCTTGATAATATGAATATATCAACGGCTGTGCGTTCCTCGATGAAAAGGCCTGATATTCCTGTCCATTAATCGTATCTTCAAAAACCAAGGAATCATATCCATATGGAAGTTGCTCCATATGCTCTTTTGGTATTAAAAAATATTTCACACCATTTAAAATTTCCAATTCTGTACGTCGATTTAAACCCGAATATCCCATAGGCCATGGAGATGTTAAAAGTGCTAAATTGTTATGATACCTATCAATGCTTCCATTATATAAGCTTATATAAAAATCCATTCCACTGATCCCATAAAGCCAACTTGCATTACGATTACGATTCATCCAGATTTCATCATAACGAACAGAAGCATCTACATTCAATGTTTTAAGCAATGGCAGTGCACCGCCATTCACAACTTGATTATAAGCCTCATTCTTCTGCACCATATCTCGTGTAGAATTTTTGTAGTGACTGTTAAACTGAAAATAGGCTGAACTAAGCACTGACAAGCCAGAGAAACTAATCGCAACAACATAATATGCTCTCAACCTGAATTTTCTTGCAATCCCCAAAAACCCCATAAATGAAAATATAATCAATACAGCGACTGCAAAATCTAAATTATTACATTTATAAACCGCAATAGCAATCCACGCATACACCAACAAAGCAGCGTACACCATAAACCACTGCTTCTTTGAAATATCATATAATTTTGGAACTGTTATTGTAACAATATAGGAAACACATAGACAATACGCCCATACCCAACGATTAGCAGCATAACTGAAGCCATTGAACATACTGCCAAAACAAGGAAAACATAAAAATACTGTCAACAAAAGAAAAACTAGTTTCACTGATATTTTCTCTTTTTTATTCAAAAGCATAAATATTACACATGGCAATGCAATAGCACCAAAGCCAAGAAGGCAATCCCTTCCCCCCATCCAGCTACATCCCATCCAGAAAGAAGTAACCCATCCTGTCCACAATCCTTTAAAATAATAAACATCATACAAAAAGGGGGTATAATACGAAAGTTTCAATCTATCCACACTTGAAAGCACTGAAATGATAGGCATAATCGCTATCATAGCTATGCCACTTCCCAATAGTGAATACAAAACAAATTTCACAACCCATTGAACCAGCGCCTTAACCGTTCTTTTCGACGAATATATAAATAACCAATATATAATATTATATAAAAAAACAAAAATGCACATCATATATGCAAAATAGAAATAATTCAAAAATGACCATGCTAAAACTAAAATATACACATACGGCTTCTCATTATTCCAAATTTTATCTACCCCTAATATAAGCAATGGAAAAATATACATTGGATTAAGAAAATCTGATGAATAAAAAGCAATATAAGCACTTGCGGAAAATGTATAAATAATAGTCCCAATCAAAACACTTTGCCACGTATTCTTTTTATAAAAAGCATAACAACAAAATGCCAATCCACTCAAATAAAATCTTAATATAATGGTAAAACTATATACATATTCTGTATATTTAAGAGGTGTTAATGCTGACAACCAATTAAATGGATCAAATATATACGCGCCTAAAGAAGTCATTATGTCACTCCCATAGCCAATGCCCATATCCCACATTGGAATGACACAACTATGATTAACAAAAAAATTCCGAAAAATAGTGCGCAGCCATTTCCCCATGTACACAAAAATTGTATAATGTTGGCTAAGCCCATCTACAGTCCAAAATAAAGTTTTATCATAATAAAAAAACCAACAGAAGCATCCCACAAATAGCAGCACAAAGAGCATAGAGTATAATGCTATAAATTTTACTTTCTCGCTTTTCCCCATAAAACAATACACTCCTTAATTACAATTTTAAACTTCTTCATATCCCTATCATTCCTAATGACAATTTTGTGTATATGATTATATATTTCATCGTTTAATTTTTATCTAATATTTTCCGTTCGTTCACTAATGATAAAACGCGGTCGTGCTTTTACTTCCAAATAAATCTTTCCAATATATTCTCCTAACACACCTAAACAAATTAATTGAACACCACTTACAAAACAAACAATACTCATCATGCTTGCCCATCCAACAACAGTTTTTCCTAATAATTGCTCAAATACTGACCAAACAACCCCCCCAAAACTAAACAATGAGATAAGTAATCCAAGTCCCGTTATCATTCGAATAGGTCTTATACTTAAACTCGTTATTCCGTCAAAAGCTAATGCCAACATTTTTCGCAATGGATAATGACTTTTTCCAGCAATTCTTTCATGCCTTTCATAAAATACCTTTGTACTTTTGAATCCTACTAATGGTATCAAGCCACGCAAAAATAAGTTTACTTCTTTAAAATCCGAAAATTCTTGAAGCACACGAGCAGATATTAATCGATAATCCGCATGATTAAATACCACTTCTGCCCCCATCCAATTTAAAAATCTATAAAAACTTTCAGCTGTAAAACGTTTAATAAAAGAATCCGTATCTCTTTTGCTACGAACACCATAAACAATTTCATTACCATTTCCAAATGCGGCAACCATTTCGTCCATAACATTTATATCATCTTGCCCATCGCAATCTATGGAAATCGTAATGTCGCAAAGCTCCTTTGCTTCCATCAATCCTGCCAATACAGCATTTTGATGCCCCCTATTTCTACTCAACGAAATTCCTGTAAAATATTCACTACCTTTTGCCAAATCACATATAATCTGCCAAGTATCATCGTTACTCCCATCATTAACAAACATTATTCTACTATTTTTACTAACCTTCTCTCTTTGAATCAAATTGATAAGTTTTTCTTTAAATTCTATACTAGTGATCGGTAAAATTTCCTGTTCATTATAGCAGGGAACAATAATATACAATACTGGTATTTCTTCAGTCATAATGCCATACCTCTTATTCAATAAATATTATCCGTGTTTAATAGTTTTATAATCATTAATAAAATCTACTACAAATCTTAATCATTATCATAAAAACACTTCATATTTTCTAAACTAATAACTATCGCAAAAGTGTCAGGTACACCAAGTTCTGTGGCAAAAAAATGTGCTACTTAAGCATCTCCATGGAATCATGCACCATTCCACTTTCATAACAGAGCAAACTTAACCATCCCATTTTCCTACTTACCTTTCAAGTTTTCATCTTTTCTCACTAAAACTTAAGTAATGCGGTATTGTTTCCCATCAAACAAACTGCTTATTCGCTCCATTCTATCCTACGCCTAAACACAATCTTGCTTGCGAATTTATTAGTTTTAAAAACCTATAATTAAAATAGTATCATTTTATATACCTAAATACTTCCTCCAAAATTTCTCAGATGTCAAATATGGCATTTCTTTTTTATACGTCTCTTCAATTTCTTTTCTATGTCTTTTATAATAAAAACTCACCTGGTTAAATCTCTTCAATAATTGCTTATAACGTTTTTTATTTAATACTCTTACAATACCTGTTTTATCAAAAGGATTAATTGCTATTAATTTATTATGCATAGACATTTTTTGCGGCTGATAAGCATAATCAAACGAAATATATGCTACATCTTTTTTGCACAAAGCTGTTGGCCAAAATCTCTGCCCATTATAAGTTAAACGAAACAACCATTTATCCAAAAACTTTCTTGGAGGATCAGAAAAACACGACCAAACATCTTGTATATCGCACCCTTCAACCTGATTCAACGGTATTAATTTTTCATTTAATTTAGAATTTCTTTTTATAATTTCTTCTCCACGATTAGCTTTTAAAAATTCCGGACCTTTTAAGAAGTCTTGAAATGCTCTTAACACTAACTCAGCGCCATCGTAATTAAACTTTAGCATTTCTACACGAAACGCCTTAAAAATCCTATTATAAGGATCTGTTTCCTGAAAAACATTTGAAGAGGCTCTTCCAATTAAGAAATTCCTGCATTGCTGATATAAATCCAATACCGAATTGTATTTTTTTGTAAATCCCATATGCCAAATGCAAATACCATTCATAGTTATAAACTTAGCTTTGCATCTCAATGAGTATTCAGAATCATCCCAGCGGATAAATAAGGGAAGCGGCAAACCATTGTTTTCAATTACTTCTGCTGGAATACAGCAATACCACCATGCTGCATATTGACTATTTTTCTCTGCAAATTCAGCTTCATTATCTAAGTTCGCTTCCAAATAATTATGATCAAATCGCGGTTTTAACGTTTCATAAACAGCGTCTTTAGTCACAGTGCCAATATCCTCATGCTGCCTATTAGGCTCTTCATAATAAAGCATTGCGCCACTAATAAAGTGCGTTTTATATTCTTCTTTCATTAACCGCAATAAGCGAAATGTACGAAAAACGCTTTCTGGAAGCACCAGCACATCATCATCCATCAAAAGCACATGAGTCGCTTTCGGTGTCTGATTTAAGGATTCAATCATGCCCCTTGCATATCCGCCCGAACCGCCTGAATTACTGTTGGGATGAAGATATATATGCTCTCCGCATACATCTTTTGAACTTAATGTTCTTCCATTATCTACAACATGAATATATAAATTATCTCTAATCTCAGATTCACTATTTATGATCTCTTGCTTTAAGCACTCAAGATTCTTTTTTATAAACTTTTCCTTCTTATAAGTAGTCGTTGCTAAACAAAGGCGAACTTCATTCAACTCTGATTCATCAGCTTCTACCGTATAATAACCACCATAAATAACACTATCTTCTATAGCAGATATTTCAAAACCAATTATTTGTTCTTCATTATCAGAAAATTGTAAATGTATCACTTGTCGGCTATCTAAATAATATTTCTTGATTTGATCTTCTGTCCTATTAATTTGAATATCTTTTGTATATCCTGTTAAGCATACTTGCAAAACACCTTCTGCATCCAGATAAAGCGAAAACTTCTTTGCTTTCGTGTATTTTTTCCATTTTCTGCAAGAACAACCATTTAAATATGTTGTAAAATCTATATTCTGCCCTTTTCCCAAATGCAATGCTCTTTCTTCTCTATCTAAACAACCATCTCCATGGTAAAATAAGCCTTTACAGTCTTGATGTTTTGTTTCTATTGGAAATACGATATTCTGAATTTTATACTCCATTTTTGAACCTTCACCTTTCAAAAGAGAATCACTCGCATACATAATGCTTAACCCATTTTCATTTTTTTCTAACACTCATTCTAATATTCCAATAATATTTACGGTACTGATGTGGCGTATTTAACCACTTCAATTCAACACCATATCTATGCAAAATTTTAAATAACTTTTCAACAATATTCTTTTTATCATCTAATTTGTACTTAGCCAAATCATATCCCATAAAATCCAACACAAATGCTGCAAACAAATAATCCCATCTTGGCAGATATCCCGCTCGCTCCCAATATTCAGCAATTTTATCAATTATTTCTAGATGTTCATACAGTCGTTTCGTGTCATCTCTTCTAAATTTAAACATTAATGAGTTTTTTCTATCAAAACGATAATTATACAGTTTATCAGAAATATAAATTATATTCTTAGCGCCTGGAAATGCACAGAGCTGAAAAACTGTATCTTCTCCAAATTTTATATCCTCATTAAACTGCAGTCGCTTTTGATGTAAATAGTTTCTTTTAAAGCAATTTCTCCATACAAACGGATACCCTCGATTATCTGACAAAAGGATAGCTGAAGAAAAACGTCGAAATTTATGCGTTATCGGGGAAAGGCTTTTATATATCCAAAATTCCGTATCCTTTGTTAGAGGAAATATGTTTGCTCCAAACACTATAATATCTGGGTTATTTTCCAAAACTTCTTTATATAATCTTTCGCAAAAAAATTTTTCCACATAATCATCAGAATCAAGAAAACATATATAATCACCTCGCGCAATCTTCATTCCTGCGTTACGAGCTGATGACAAACCGCCATTTTCCTTTTCGATGATTTTAATTCTATCATCAAGATTAGCATACTGCTTAAGTATTCTATCCGAATTATCTTTAGATCCATCATTAACACATATAATTTCAATATCCAACAAGGTTTGATTTACAACACTGTCCAAACATCTGCTCAAGTAATTTTCTACATTATATACCGGAATAATAATTGAAAATTTTGGATTTCCATTCATCTCTTTCCCCTCCGAACTAACCGTCCAACAATCTTTTTTATTCCATAAAAAAAGGTGTATATAATCCCATGATCTTTACAACACTTAATTCCTCCGGCCAATTTCTTTTCAATTGAAATACTTTTCTTTGCTAAGCGATATGGCAATGAGTTTATAATCCGTTCATACTCTTCTTTATTCATGAATATAACTTCTTTATCTAACGCTTTTTTTGTATGGTAGCTCACAGGATCTTCAATTAATTTCATTAAGTCTTCCCATTTATACCACTCGAAATATGTCTCGTCTAAATTTCCTTCCTTTAAATCATCTGCAAATTCACTAGCAGCTCGCTCAATAAAAATATATTTATATTTTTGTGCTAATCGATCATAATTCCATATATATGAATCGTATTTAAGTCGATTTCGTACACCCTCCAACTTTCCCTGATATACAGGATTCTCTGACAAAAAACGTTTCATTTCCTTGTATTCATCACATACGCAAAAAACTTTTCCTGTTGAATTAACAGAAGAATTTTCATTGTCCTGACGGTAATGCAAATAAGCGTCCGAAACCAACTGAACTCGATTCGCACACGCCCAAACCTTAAAATTAAAGCTTGCATCCTGATAAGAAGCCCCTGGTGTTTCATTAAAGCGAATACCATTCTCCCTGATAAAATCACGCTTATAAATCGCCGACCAAATCGTAGGCTTTATATTATAAAACTCAACCATTTCCATCTTAGCGCTAAAATCTTCCCTGGGGCAAATGGTTTTCCTGTCCAATGCCGGAGAAACAATTACCTGTTTGATATTTTTCTCCTTCGGTCTTGAATAATACAAATAATACCCAGACTTTATCGCATCTAAATTATGCTTATGCGCCTGGTTATATAAGCTTTCAAACATATCCGGATCTGCATAGTCATCGGACTCGACGATGCCTATGTACTCGCCGCAAGCCAGATCAAATCCTCTGTTCATTGAATTTCCATAACCAGTATTTGGTTTATCAATGCACTTAAACCGGCTATCCTTTTTTACATACTCCTGGATAATCGCCGGGGAAGTGTCCGTTGACCCGTCGTTTACACAAATCACTTCAATTTCCTTCAAGGTCTGATTCGCAATGCTGTCTAAACATTGCCTTAAATACTTCTCAACATTATAAATCGGAACTACGATTGATACTTTTACATTTCCTTCCATAATCTATCTCGCCTGGAATTATCGTTTTCCACGCTTCCCCTCTCTTCATATATTTAATCTATCTCATCAACCAAAAACATACTTCTCTTGCAATCTTTTTTGCTCATTCCAATCACAGAAGCATACAAATCCACAACATTGACATTTTCTCTATTCCCTTAACCACGCCTCCCAATTTCCATTTCTTTCGTCCTGCATCATTCCCCAAACATACTCCGGTGATTCCGCATATAACTCAGAGGCCCTATCCTGCAATAAATCATACGTTTCTGTTTTCAGCATTTTTTTCAATGCTGCTTCTTCCGAACATTGATCTTCCACACTTATACATTGAATTAAATAAAGTGAAATTGCTTGTATTGAACGATTAATGTTTACACTCGATGCTTTCATCCTTCAATCCCCCTCTGCATTTTCGAGTCAGGCGTTTTAAGCGCTACACTTGTTTCAAAGAAATCGCGCAATCTCTTCGGATTTCAATAATATCAACCCATGCATTTTTCAAACACTATAAATATTACTTTAAATCCGAATTCCTCGCCCTTTATGTGGATGCTTTTCAGCATAGGCTACAGCTTCTCTGCTAATCTCATCCAAACTCATATCCTTAAAATATTCCCGACGCCAAACCGTATAATCAAAATTATCTCGTTTAACCATGGCAATAAATCTCTCCGCATTTACAACCCCCAATGTTTCTACTAAACCAGCGAAGCCTTTATCCATAATGTCTATTGCATTATTTGTCATTCTATCGCCTCCAATCTCCGAATAAATTCCCCTGGAGTAACTATCTGGATTTTTTCCGATTGATATTTCAAAAGTCTATCATCTGTGGTAATAAAGTAATCGCATTTCCCTAGAATAGCACAAGCTACATGAAATGCATCTGCATTTTTAACACCCGTTACTTTTATTTCCTCTGCTATTTTATTGCCTCACCGTTTTTATCTTCACTAACATAATATGATTCATTTGCACTCATAAATTCTGATATCGCCTGCCGTTTATACAAAAACCTATTTTTTGCATTTTCATAATCTAGCATAAAAGACGTGACCAATTCAATTTGATTATTTTTTACTTCCGATAATATAAGCCTCCGAGCTTCCATCAAATAATCATCCAATAGCCCTCATATAAGCATCCCCCACGCTCCCCACATCCCCCATCATCTTCACCACCCCATGATCCAGCCAAAGCGCATGGT